>FZPS01000032.1_pt78 | contig 68252 bp, 66 predicted proteins | sample 1817821 | NCBI WGS metagenome assembly FZPS01 (sample SAMEA104158645, study PRJEB21678) | metagenome | place: Germany | collected 2015-04-21
GTCGTGGCCATGAGCGGCGGTGTTGATAGTTCCCTGGCTACAGCATTATTATTAGAGCAGGGCTATGAAGTGATTGGTATGACCATGCGGTTATGGGTAGCCGATGAATTTGAAGCTGAGGCCAGACAATCCGGTCGCGGCTGTTGTTCCCTTTCATCAGTGGCAGATGCCCGCCGGGTTGCTGATAAATTGGGCATTCCGTTTTATGTGGTCAACTTTAAAGAGCAGTTTCGGCAGCAGGTAGTTGACTATTTTATTGAAGAATATCGGCGGGGGCGCACTCCCAATCCCTGTATTGCCTGTAATCGTTACATGAAATTTGATCTTTTGTTACAGCGAGCCCTGGAATTGGAGGCAGACTATCTGGCGACAGGCCATTATGCACAAATCAGGTATGACCAAAAAATAAAGCGCTACCGCCTGCAAAAGGCAAAAGATAGCGCCAAAGACCAAACATATACACTTTATAGTCTGACTCAAAAACAGCTTGCCCACACACTGTTTCCCTTAGGGGGTTACTTAAAGAGTGAAGTGCGTCAGCTGGCAGCTGATTATGGTTTGGCTGTCGCTCAGAAGCCGGACAGCCAGGAAATCTGCTTTATCCCTGATGATGATTATAAGCGCTTTCTCAAGGAAGAGAGTGGGCTGACGGCTGAACCGGGTCCAATTCTGGATACCAGCGGCAGACAGCTGGGAACACATCAGGGTTTGATGAATTATACTGTAGGGCAGCGCAAAGGCTTAGGGATCGCCGTAGGCAAGCCGCTGTTTGTGGTAAAATTGGATGTTGAACGTAACGCGCTGATTGTCGGTGAGGATAAGGATGTTTATTTTAGTTCCCTGATTGCGGCAGACTGTAATTATATCTTAATTGAAGATTTGAAAGAATCACTGCCGGTAAAGATAAAGGTTCGCTATCATGCCCGGGAAGTGGCGGGGATTTTAACACCACAGTCTGCAGGGCGTGTACGGGTAGATTTTGCCGAACCGGAACGGGCAGTCACACCTGGTCAGGCTGTCGTTTTCTACCAGAACCAGGATGTGCTGGGCGGTGGTATTATTCAGGAAGCCATACCTTAGAGAGAAGGGGAAGAATGAAGGCAGAAATTATTGCTACCGGGACAGAATTACTGCTGGGGCAGACTGTTAATACAAATGCCCGTTTTTTATCGGAAAAGCTGGCCCAAATGGGCATAGATGTTTATTGGCATACTGTAGTCGGGGATAACGCGGTCAGACTGGAAGCAGCTTTACGTTTAGCGCTGTCACGGTCAGATATAATCATTACTTCGGGCGGCCTCGGTCCCACCATGGATGACCTGACTAAAGAGACGGTGGCAAAAGTTTTGCAGCTTCCTTTGGAAGTAAATGCTGAGTGGGAGCGGCAGTTAATAAATATGTTCGCAAGCCGCGGCAGTAAAATGACCCAGAATAATTACAAACAAGCACTGCTGCCGCGTGGCGCTAAGTTGATTACCAATGACTATGGGACAGCCCCCGGCATTTGGCTGGAGCACCGGGACAAAATTATTGTGCTTTTACCGGGACCGCCGCGTGAATTAGAACCAATGTTTATTGAAAAGATTATGCCTCTTCTGCCGTCCAGCGGCAGCAGCCTGGTTTCCCGTACTCTAAAAGTGGTAGGACTGGGGGAATCCAGCGTAGAAGATAAGCTGGCTGAGATTATTGCCGCACAAACTAATCCTACCATTGCTCCGCTGGCTAAACTAGGTGAGGTGCACTTACGTTTAACGGCTAAAGCTCGCAGCAGAACGGAATGTCAAGAGCTTTTAGATGAGACTGAGGCTAAGCTAACTGCCCGCTTGGGAAATGCCATTTATGCCAGGGATGAGCAGACAATGGGCAGTGTAGTTGCTGAACTTTTAAGCAAAAATAAACTGAGCCTTGCCCTGGCGGAATCATGCACAGGAGGTTATTTAGCCCACACCTTAACTAATATACCCGGCAGTTCCAGCTTTTTTTCAGCAGGACTGGTTACTTACAGCAATGAAGCTAAAAGCAAGCTGTTGGGCATTCCCCTGCAGTTTATTGAGGAACATGATGCCGTTTCCGCTGAAGTTGGACGCGCCATGGCCAGTCAAGTCAGAGAGGTTGCAGAAAGCGACTTGGGTCTGGGCATTACCGGGATTGCCGGACCCACGGGAGGAACTGCTGACAAGCCGGTGGGGCTTGTTTATATAGCTTTGGCCACACCGACTACAGTGACCTGTCAGAGGTTTAATTTTTTCGGCAAACGGGAGAATATTAAAGAGCGGGCAGTCATGAGTGCTTTAAACATGCTGCGCCTGTACCTTATTCAACTTGGGTGATGGTTTGCTTAAGGAAAATCAGCGTCAAGTTTTCACTTTAATCCTCTTAGCCATCATTGGCATGCTGGCTTTTGTCAGTCTGTTAGGTAGTTTTACTACCGGATTGGAGGCACTGCAGGTAGAGTTGGGGCTGCAGATTTTTGATCGCGGCTACACACAGCTGGAATTACCCCCTTTAGGGCGTGTGCGGGCCAGAACCCATCTGCCGCCTCTAATGCTGAAAGTTCGTCTAGATAATATTAATTTGCAGCGATTACAGGAAGTATTGGAACATACTAATGACGAAGAGTATTTAGCCGCTTTGCGCGCTGCTGCCCGCCGCAAAGTGGAGATCTTTATAGCCAGGCTGTTGGTGCTGGCCTTTGTCGGAGGCTTTGCCGGTCCCTTTTTTTTTGGTATCCGTGAGCGTAAACAATTAATAGCCGCCGGTCTGCTGGGTGTCTTTGTTTTAGGCACTTTGCTGGCAGTGTCCTATTTTACGTACAAGCCATTAGCCTTTATGAATCCGGAGTTTGAAGGAATTCTCAAGGCAGCTCCCTGGTTATTTGGACTTTTGGAGGAAGCCCTATTTAGTGTACAGACTTTGGGCGAACAATTGGAACTGGTAGCCGTTAGTATTAATACTTTATTTCAGCAGGTTGAGCGGCTGGAACCCTTAGATACGGTAGAAGGGGAGCTGAAAGTTGTTCACGTCTCCGACCTGCATAATAATCCTGCCGGCATTGACTTTCTGCGTCAGGTAATTGATACTTTCAATGTCCACATGGTGATAGACACAGGTGATATTACGGACTTTGGCACAGAAATAGAAACTTCACTGGCAAATCCCATTGCCGAATTTGAGATCCCTTATATCTTTATTCCCGGTAACCATGACTCTCCCGGAGTCATTGCCCGTCTGCAGCAGCTTGATAATGTTATTGTTTTAGAAGCGGGACAGATAGAAGTGTTGGGGCTGCGCATTGCAGGTATAGCTGATCCCTCTGCCGGTGATAGCGGGATGGTGGTAGCTGCCGAAAATGTACTTGATGAATATGCCCGTCAGCTGGAGGGACTGCTGCAGACATCCGACCGGCCCCCGCATATTATCGCCGCGCATCATCCGCGTATAGCTTCCTACTTTCTCCGCCGGGTGCCGGTTGTGTTAACCGGTCACCTGCATCGCTATGAGATCAGTGAGCAGGGCGGCTCGGTAATGATTAACGCCGGTACTACAGGCGCCGCCGGAATCCGCGGTCTGCAGACAGGACAGGAAGTACCTTATTCTTTAGTGTTACTGCATTTTGCTGCCCGGTCAGATGGGGATTTATATTTAAAGGCAGCTGATACCATTCATGTTTATCAATTACGCAGCGGTTTCTCTTTGGAAAGACGCCTTTTTGGCAGTGCCGCAGTCGATGATGGATCAGAAGCGCAAAAAATTCAGGTAGAGGAATAAAGATCCTGCTGCAGCAGGATTTTTATTCGTCAAGTAAAATTATAGCTAGAAGGGTCATTAGGGAGGATACTATGCACAGAATCTTTTTTGCCCTTGCCTTACCGGAGCAAGTCCGGCAGCAGCTGGCTGACTTGCAAAAGCGGCTGGAACCGGCGGCCGGTGCTGTGAAATGGGTGGAAAAAGATAATTTTCACCTTACCCTGCAGTTTATAGGCAGTGTTGATGAAAGCAGGCTGCGTCAGCTTTTGCGGAATGCAGAAGCGGCTGCTGCCTGCTGCACAAAATTTACCATAACCCTGGCCGGTGTTGGTGCTTTTCCTTCAACTGCCAAACCACGAGTAATCTGGACCGGTGTCACAGAGGGCAGGAAAGAATTAAGGGAGTTGGTCCAAGCCTTAAATATTGCTCTGGACAAACTGCCCGACAAACCTTTTTCTCCGCATGTGACACTGGGACGTGTCCGCCCGGGTCGAGTTGTAAATTTTGCACAAACTTTGCAGGCAGGGAGTTCCTTTTACACGGAATCGATAAAAATAAATAGTTTTTACTGTTGGCAAAGCACTTTGACCAGGAGTGGTCCCATCTATCGTCAACTTAAAGAATTTACCTTATTATAACTGATTATAACTGCTGCTGCAGGAATCTTGTCTGCTATCTTTTAATAAAAATATTTTTTTCAGCAGGAATTATTGTCGCTAAGGAGAAGATAACATATGGTAGGGGAACAAATGTTTGGTGGGAGGTAAGAAGTTTAAATGAAAAAAGAAAAACAAAAAGCCTTAGAAATGGCTTTACTGCAAATTGAAAAACAGTTTGGTAAAGGCTCTATCATGAAACTTGGTGATCGCAGCGCACAAATGAATTTATCGGTTATTCCTACGGGATCACTGGCCATCGATATTGCGCTGGGGGTAGGCGGTTATCCACGCGGCCGCATCATTGAAATATATGGACCTGAGTCATCCGGTAAAACTACTGTGGCTCTGCATGCTATTGCCGAAGCACAAAAGGCAGGCGGATACGCGGCTTTTATTGATGCTGAGCATGCCTTGGATCCCAAATATGCAAAAAACTTAGGCGTAAATACAGATGATTTGTTGGTGTCACAACCAGACACCGGTGAGCAGGCTTTAGAAATAGCCGAATCGTTGGTGCGCAGCGGTGCTATCGATATTCTGGTCGTTGATTCTGTAGCCGCACTGGTGCCAAAAGCCGAAATTGAAGGAGAGATGGGCGATTCCCATGTTGGTCTGCAGGCACGCTTAATGTCTCAGGCGATGCGAAAACTTTCCGGTGCCATTTCTAAATCAAACAGTATTGCCATTTTTATTAACCAAATCAGAGAAAAAGTAGGTGTCATGTTTGGCAACCCCGAAGTGACACCGGGTGGGCGAGCATTAAAGTTTTATTCTTCGGTGCGTTTGGAGGTGCGCCGCACTGAAACACTGAAACAGGGAGCTGACGCCGTAGGCAGCCGCACACGGGCGAAAATAGTCAAAAATAAAGTGGCACCTCCCTTTAAGCAGGCTGAATTTGATATCATATACGGTGAGGGCATTTCACGTGAAGGCGCTCTGCTTGATTTGGGCGTTGAAATTGATTTGGTACAAAAAAGCGGCGCTTGGTACTCCTTTGGTGATATCCGTTTAGGGCAGGGTCGGGAAAATGCGCGGCAGTTCCTTAAGGATAATCAAGATATCGCCGACAATATTGACAGAAAAATTCGTGAAACCTTCAATCTGCCCCTCGGCGAGGCGCCTGCAGAAACTGAAATGACTACTGCTGACTAACAATGAAAAATGATCCCATCAAAAAAGCCCGGACTACTGCTTATCGCCTTTTAGCAAAACGTGCCCGGACCGTAAAGCAAATACAGGATACTTTTCAGCGTCAAAAGATACCGGTAAAGGTGTCAGAGCAGGTAATTGACGAATTATTAGCTGCCGGCTATCTTGATGATTCTGCCTATGCACAGCAGTTTATCGAGTATCAGGTGACAAATAAGCAGCGTGGTCCGCTGTGGCTGCGCGCTGCACTGCTGCGGGCAGGCGTCGAGCGTGAGCTAATCAATCAGGCACTGTCCGCTGTTTTTAATCCAGAGCTTGAAGAGATACTGGCGGAAAAATACTTAACAAAAATCTGTTTAAAAAGTAATGTTTCACCACAAAAAGCTATGCGTAGGCTGCTCTCCAGAGGTTTTTCCGCCCAAACTGCCCGACAGGTAACAGCAAAAATAATTGGCTTTTCTGCGGGGCCTGAGTGAAACGGTGTTGGGCAGAACTCAGACCTGATTATGCAGACAAAAAAGGTGCTTTAGAACTTTTTAAACGTAAAATACACATAAAAACATTAAAAAGCACAGCTTTCCTTGACATAATGCCCTAAAACAGATAAAATTTAAGGCAGAAAAAGTAAACGAGTGCGTTTTCCTGCTAATTGGGCGTTTGGCATTTTATGCCTGAATATATATCTTCTACTGGTAAAAAATTATATTTTATTGTAATCTGACTCCAGTTAAGATCAGTATGCGCTTCTTTATAGCTGTGTGAACGCATGGCTATTTTTATTTTTCTAGACATACTATTATCTAAACTGCTAATAGGAGGTGAAATATTTGAGTACTGGTTATGTAATTCTGATTGCAGTTATTACAGCTGTGGTGGCTGCTGCAGCAGGTTACTATATGCGCAAACAGTTTGCGGAGCGAACAATAGGTTCGGCTGAACAAGCTGCTAAAACAATTTTACAGGAAGCTGAAAAGCAGGCGCAGGCCGTTAAACGAGAAAAAATAATTGAGGCTAAAGAAGAAGTACACAAGCTGCGCAGAGATCTGGAACAGGAAAGTCGTGAGCGCCGTGAAGAATTTAAACGGAGTGAACGCCGGCTTTTGCAAAAAGAGGAATCACTAGATCGAAAAATCGCGCAAAATGAACGCAAAGAAGAAGAAATCAAGCAAAAGGAAGCGGAAATCGCCGGCATTCAGGAAAGAATCACGGAAGCATTACAGCAGCAGCTAGCTGAATTAGAGCGTATTGCTGTCATGACTACCGATGAGGCCAAGGAAATATTACTATCTCGTGTCCGCGATGAAGTGAAACATGAAATGGCCTTAATGATAAAAGAGTTTGAAAGTCAGGCAAAAGAAGATGCGGAAAAGAAAGCACGGGAAATTATCACCGGAGCGATCCAAAAATTCGCTGCTGATCATGTGTCAGAAACTACCGTATCTGTAGTTTCGCTGCCAAACGATGAAATGAAGGGCCGTATTATCGGTCGCGAAGGCCGTAATATACGGGCTCTTGAAACTTTGACAGGCATAGATTTAATTATTGATGATACTCCGGAGGCCGTTATTTTATCCGGCTTTGATCCTATTCGGCGTGAAATTGCCCGTATAGCTTTAGAAAAATTAGTGGCAGACGGGCGCATTCATCCTGCCCGTATTGAGGAAATGGTGGAAAAAGCACGCCTGGAAGTAGATGTCCGTATTCGGGAAGAAGGAGAGGCGGCTACCTTTGAAGCCGCAGTGCACGGACTGCATCCGGAGCTTATCAAGTTATTAGGTCGCCTACAGTTCCGTACAAGCTATGGTCAGAATGTCCTCAGACACTCGATAGAGGTGGCTCATCTGGCCGGTGCCATGGCAGCAGAACTGGGACTGGATGTCCAATTAGCAAAACGCGCTGGTTTACTGCATGATATAGGTAAAGCAGTAGATCATGAAGTAGAAGGACCCCATGTTGCCATTGGTGCAGATTTGGCCCGCAAATATAAAGAATCTCGTCAAGTGATTAATGCCATTGCTGCTCATCACGGAGATGAAGAATTTTTAACACTGGAAGCGGTACTTGTTCAGGCTGCTGATGCCATCTCTGCTGCCCGACCCGGGGCACGGCGGGAAACTTTAGAAGCTTACATTAAGCGTCTGGAGAAATTAGAGTCTATTGCTGATTCTTTTGAAGGCGTGGAAAAAGCTTACGCCATCCAAGCCGGGCGTGAAATCCGGATTATGGTTAAGCCGGACAAGATAGATGATACCTCCAGTGTGATAACTGCCCGTGAAATTGCCAAACGCATTGAAGAGGAATTGGAATACCCCGGTCAAATTAAAGTAACGGTGATCCGTGAAACCAGGGCAGTTGATTATGCCAAATAAAACAAAAAGCTTTACTGAAGACAGAATGGAAAAATCCGTTCTGTCTTCTTTTGACGGGATAAAAACACTACAACAAATAATGTGCAAATCTGGAGGCAGAGCCATAAATTGCAGCCGTAATATAAACAAGTTCTGCAGGATTTTATCAGCCCTTTATGGAATTAACGAATGAACGGAGATCTGTGAGCGGGGGTTGGACGAAAATGGTACAAGTAAAACAGCAGGGGAAGCAAAATGCTTATATGACGAACTTAATGATTTCTTTATTGTTGCGTTTTCCGGAGATTATGTCACTTCATTTCGATATGCCGCAGGATGAAGCTAAATTCACTTTTCTGCTGAAGGGAAAGCTGGAGCAGGAATATAACAATTTTACTGTTCTCCTCCATGATGCTTTAGCTGCTTTTCAAGATCTGACGGGGAAAGAATTCCGTGTGAAAGCAGCACTGCAGAGATCCGGCAAGATCAGCCTGCTTACCCTAATTTCCGGTACAAGCTGCTTATCCTTAGAAGGTATTCAGCTTCTGTGCGGATTGGTGCGCAGTTCATTTGCAGCTGCCTTGATCCGTGATGCAGAAGCAACCGCAGTCCTGCAGGATGATGATTTGCTGCAGCAGGAAGAAATGATCACCTATTTATTAAATCATAGCACCGGAACAAATAAGGACAGTTTACTGGCCTTTCGCGAGGCAGGTAAAGTTTATATCTTTGATAAATAGGCAGCAGCAGTTATCAATGAAGATAAGGCTGTGTAAGCAAATTTTTATGTATAGTCAGCTCTAAGATTAGGTAAACTATCAGGTATGGCTGTCTGTGAGGTGCTGTAATGCGTTTCTTATTAATTGGTGATGTTGTCGGCCGACCGGGCCGCCACTGTGTCAGGGATTTGCTGCCGCGCATTATTGAAAATCATATGATTGATTTCACCATTGCTAATGGTGAGAATCTGGCGGCAGGCGTCGGGTTTAATGAGAAAACCGCTGCTGAACTGTTCAGTTATGGTGTCGACGTGTTAACAATGGGCAATCATGTTTGGGATAGAAAAGAAGCTTTGCCGTACATTGAAAAGGAAAAACGTATTGTACGTCCTCTAAACTATCCTGAAGGTACACCCGGGCAGGGCTATGCTCTCTACCATTGCAAAGATCAGCTGATTGGGGTAATGAACCTTAGCGGGCGTGTCTTTATGCCTGCTCTGGATTGTCCTTTTCGTACCGCAGATAAGGCAGTGGCATATTTACGACAAAAAACAAATATTATCATAGTAGACTTTCATGCGGAAGCAACTTCAGAAAAAATTGCTTTCGGGCGTTATTTAGATGGCCGTGTTTCCGCCGTTGTAGGTACCCATACGCATGTACAAACTGCTGATGAACGCATCTTAAAGAACGGTACTGCTTATATTACCGATCTAGGTATGACAGGTACAGTGGAATCGGTGTTAGGAGTGGAACCAGAGCCGGTCCTGCGCAAATTTTTAACCCAAATGCCGGTTCGTTTTGAAGTTGCCCAAAAAGGACCTGTGCAGTTTAATGCTGTCATTGTAGATGTTTGTGAAGAAACCGGGCTGGCACGCGAAATTACCAGATTTGCAGATTTACATGAATTTTAAGCTAGGTTTTAAAAAAAAATTATAATTTAGGAAGGAATTTGCTTCTTGACGAGGAAATAATAGTTAAAGTTATCTGAAAAGTCAAAATATCAGGAGGGTCAGCGATGGAAGTATTAAAAGTTTCAGCAAAATCTAATCCGAATTCTGTAGCAGGCGCGTTGGCGGGGGTGCTTAGAGAAAGAGGAGCAGCCGAGATTCAGGCAATTGGAGCCGGTGCACTGAATCAGGCGGTTAAAGCCGTAGCTATTGCTCGTGGCTTTGTAGCACCCAGTGGTATGGATTTAATCTGTATACCGGCTTTTACTGATATATTAATAGAGGGAGAAGAACGAACTGCGATTAAGTTGCTTGTCCAGCCCAGGTAGCTAAACAGAAACACCCTAATGGGTGTTTTTTTTATCGAAAAAAAAATGGGGTTGCTAAGGGGAACGTGAAGCAGTGAAGACAAATTTTCTTACAAAGTAATTAAGCTTTATGAAGCGGTTGCTTTATTTTTGCTCGCGTATGATACTATATATGATGAAGGAAAGGGGAGATTGAAGTGAGTTTAACAAGCAATAATCTTTATATTGTTGATGGTCACTGTGACACCGTATATCATTTTAGGCACACTGAGGAATATAATTTTGCTCAGCGCAACGAAAGAGGACATATTGATCTGCCCCGTTTACAGGAGGGTGGCGTAGCACTCCAATTCTTTGCCTTATTTATTGAACCTGAGTTTAAACCATATCAGACAGTAACACGGGTGCTGCAGCTGGCAGAACATTTTCTTGCGGAAATGGAGAAAAACTGTGCACACGTACAAATCGTTAAAACGCAGCAAGACCTGGATGATGCCAGGGCACAGCGAAAACTGGCAGCGCTTATGACCTTGGAAGGAGCTGAACCGCTCGAGGGCGGGGTGGAAATATTACATATTCTCTATCGTCTAGGTTTGCGGGGTGTTGGTCTGACCTGGAATCAGCGCAACGGCCTGGCAGACGGTGTGGGAGTAGGTGCGGGTGCAGGCGGTTTGACGGAACTGGGAAAAGATATGGTGCGTGAAATGAACCGTCTGGGGATAATTGTTGATGGTGCCCATCTCGCACCACGCGCTTTCTATGATTTGCTGGAGACATCTAATAAACCGGTAGTGATAACCCATGCCAATGCTTACCAATTATGTGCTCATCCGCGTAATCTGACGGACGAGCAGCTGCGTGCCCTGCGTGACCAGGGGGGCGTAATAGGGTTGACATTTTTTCCAACTTTTATTGTTGAGCAAGGTCCGGCCTCTTTAGCGGATCTGCTGGACCATTTTTGTTATATTGCCGACCGTTTTGGCACAGAGCTTTTAGGGGTTGGTGCTGATTATGACGGCATAGAAAGCACAGTCACAGAGCTGCCGGATGTTTCTAAACTGCCGCTGTTGGTTAAAGGTCTGCAGGATAGAGGTTTTACAGAGAAAGAAGTTCGTCAAATTATGGGGGAAAACTTCTTACGCATTGTACGCAGCACCTTACTAAAGGAGGAAAAAATGTGACCATTGTTGCTGACCTGCATGTACACACTCAGGCAAGTGATGGACTGCTCAGCCCTGCAGCCGTGGTGGAACTAGCACAAGCGAAAGGACTATCTGCTGTGGCCATTACCGATCATGACACCGTTGCTGGTGTACAGGAAGCACAAAGTGCAGGTCGCAGACTAGGGATAAAGGTTGTGCCGGGTATAGAATTAAGTACAGAATATCAGGATCAGGAAATCCATATCCTGGGGTATTTTATTGATCCTCAGTCTGCTTTGCTGCTGCAGCTTTTGCAGCAGCTGCGGGAAAGTCGTTATGAGCGGATTAAGAAAATGGTTGCCATCTTAAGGAATTTAGGCTATCGGATTGATATTCAGGAAGTGAGTAAAAAAGCCGGCAATGCAGCACCCGGCAGGCCGCATGTGGCCAGAGTGCTGGTAGAAAAAGGCTATCTAAAAACAGTCACAGAAGTATTTACCAGCTTACTGGGGCGTGGATTGCCGGCATATGTGGAACGTTTTAAATTAACGCCCGCACACGCTATTGAGGCCATTCATAATGCAGGCGGCATAGCATGTTGGGCTCATCCAGGTTTAGTAGATAACGATGAACTGCTGCCACTGCTTACAGCTGCCGGTCTTCAGGGTTTGGAAGTCTACCACCCTGACCACGACAGCCAGCAGGAAAAAAAATATCTGCAGCTGGCCCATAACTATCAGCTTTTTATCGCAGGCGGCTCAGACTTTCATGGTGCAGAGGAAGGACGGGAACGCGAATTGGCTGTGCGCGGTCTTAATAGTGAGGCCTATCATCGCTTCCTGGCATCTTATGAAAACGCCCACAATTGAGAGGTAAAAAGAACCTCGCAGTAGGCGTCTGTTGGTCTAAATGTAAAAAGCATTTACACTAGACTTTCAGCAACTGCGAGGTTCTGTTACTATTGTGTTACTTCCCTGCAGAAATTATACATTCCTTTCTTTTAGAAAAACATAATTAACATCTACAATCAATACAATAAAGAAAGAGATTTATAAGGCAGGGATGGTAATGTCGGAGGCCAAAAAGAGTTTACCGCGCTGGACAAAGGTGTCTTTTATTCTCCTGCTAATATTATTATGCGGCGCTTTTATAGATTATTTATATTATCGTGATCGCATCTATGCCGGTATCTTTATTGCAGATCTAAACCTGGGCGGTAAAAAGGCGGCAGAAGCAAAAAAGCTTTTAACAGAAAAATTGGCAGAGATGGACGAGCAAACCGTTACTTTCGTCTGGGACGAACAGACTCAGGTAAAAACCTTTCGTGAGTTAGGTATCACGCCGGACCTGGACAGTACCATTAAAGCAGCACTAAATACCGGCAGGCAGCGTTTGCATCTTTTTCGTTATCCGGAAAGGATTCAACTTGCCAGAAAACCGGTACAGCTGCTGCCTCATTTTATAATTGACCAAACTTTGTTTGCAAAAAATCTGCAGGAAACATTTACTGCAGTACAGGAGGAGCCGGTTAATGCCAGTTTTAAGCTGTCAGCTGACCGTAAAAGCGTCACCATTGAACCTGACAAACCTGGTCGAACGGTTGATGTCTCGGCTACTTACCAAAGTTTAGTAGAAGTACTGCAGACAACCTTGCGTTCACCAAAAGTTAACCTGTCTGTCCAAGCCGTAGAAGCGGAAGTTACGGCAGCCGATCTGGAGTCCCTGCAGGTAACTGAAGAAGTGGCTTCTTTTTCTACCACCATATCCGGCAGCGCTAACCGCCTGCACAACATACGTAAAGCCGCAGCAGCCATCGATCAGCTGCTGGTCCTACCGGGTACAGTTTTTTCTTTCAATGAAACAGTTGGAGCAACTACTGCGGCCACTGGTTATCGTGCCGCTCCGATCATTCAGAATGGTAAGATCGTAGATGGTATCGGCGGTGGAATCTGTCAAGTTTCTTCGACTTTATATAATGCAGTGCTGCTGGCAGATTTAGAGCTTGTTGAACGCCGCAACCATGGTGTGCGTGTCAATTATCTGCCTCCCGGTCTAGATGCCACCGTTGCGTACGGCAGTATTGATCTTAAGTTTAGAAACAACCGTTCTCATGCCTTATGGCTGCGTACCTTTATCGACGGTAATAAATTAACGACAACTATCTATGGCACAAAGATTCCCGGGCAGGAAGTGAAAGTGTATACGACAAATGTGGAAATAATTCCAGCCGGTGATAAAATCACCAAAACAGCAGAACTGCCGAAAGGGAAACGGGAGCTGGTAACGATTGGGCAGCCGGGTTATCGCGCGACAGTTTGGCGCAGTGTTTATTACTACGGTCAGGAAAAGAAAAAGGAAAAAATTTCCCAAGATACTTATAAAGCTATACCAAATGAATATTTTGTAGGCACAAAAGAACTGCCTGTCTCCGGTGAAGCCGGGGTGAAAGAAGAGCAAAGCGGGCAGCAGACAGAATGAGTAAAGCTTGGCTTTCGCCAAGCTTTTTGTTATACTGTATGTATAAAAACGAACATATATTCGGGGTGAGTCTGCTGATGCGCGCCATTATTCATGTGGATATGAATGCTTTTTTTGCCTCCTGCCACCAGGCCGAAAATCCTGCTTGGCGCGGCAAAGCACTGTTGGTTGCCGGCGACCCTAAAAAGCGTCATGGTATTATCTTAACAGCCTCCTACGAAGCCAGACAGTTTGGCGTAAAGACGGCCATGCCTGTCTGGCTGGCAAAAAAACTGTGCCCACATGGTATTTTTATTCAACCTGATCATAGTCTGTATCTGGCTTATTCGAAAAGAATCCTTGCGATACTGAGAAGTTATACGCCGCTGGTGGAACCGTTTTCCATTGATGAAGCTTGGTTAGACGTTACAGGTTCGCAGCGTTTATTTGGTTCGGCGGAAGAAATTGGCCGACAGCTGCAGCAAAGAATTCTGACTGATCTAAAAATACCTTGTTCAGTAGGAATTGCAGCCAATAAATTTCTGGCTAAAATGGCTTCCGAAAGGCAAAAACCCCATGGTTTTACCATCATCAGACCCCATGATATTCCCACCGTTCTTTGGCCGTTACCGGTAGAGGAAATGGTAGGTGTAGGCAGAAAAATAGCCCCTGCCCTTAATGAAATGGGAGTAGAGACTATCGGACAGTTAGCGAAGATGCCCACGCCCTTACTGGTCAGCCGTTTTGGCGTAATGGGAGAAATTTTGCATCAATTGGCTAACGGAAATGATGATTCTCCCGTAGATCCACAGGCTTTAGATACGGCTAAGTCCATTGGGCATTCCACCACTCTGCCGCGGGATATTAGCGACCCGGAGGATATCGCCCGTGTCTTATTGTCTTTAAGTGAACGGGTAGGCCGCCGCCTACGCCAAGGTGGATACAGCGGCCGCACCATTACTTTAACCGTCAAGGATCAAAACTTTATCACGACTACCCGGTCGCATACTTTACAGGAAGCCACTTGTCTGACGGAAACAATTTACCAGACAGCACAGAATATATATCGACGTCATTTTGAACCATGGCGCAAAGTACGTTTATTAGGTGTAGCCATTTCCAATCTCCAAGTTCGTGAGGAGGGACAACAGCTGACATTATGGGATCAGTCTACAGAACGCTTAACAAGCTTAACTGAAGCAGCTGACAAAATCAAGGATCGTTTTGGCGATTATGCCCTGCAGCGGGCCAGCCTTTGCAGCAAGCGGGAGGATAAGTCAGATAGCCCGGTGACCTAAACCAATTGCTACTTCGTTTAAGTGGAGCAGACCAACAGCAAAAAAAACAGCAACTGCTACATGTTCCCCCTTACGTGCTATGCCTACTTTACCACCAACATTAAGTCCCATCGCTTTGGGCATAATTTGGGCAATGGCTTCCCGGGCGGCTCCGGCAACGCTGCCTTCCTCTTGATGTGTACTGGCAATGACGCCTTCCCGTTTAGCAGCAACTACAGCCCGCTCAATTACCTTTTGTACTGCTGCCAGATATTCACCGCCGTAATCTACTGCGGTAGCACGAATTCCTGCGCTGTTTAATTCTTTTTTCAAATCTTTCTCTGTCTCGCGATCGGTAGATAATGCCAGACGTACAGCTGCAGCGGCAACTAACCTGCTTTCAAGCTGACTCATGCTCACACCTCCATTTAATGTGACAGGGGACGGTTCCTTGACACGACTTTATCCTCAACCAATTATATTATAAATAAGCCTGCCCTACCAGCTAAGGGTAAAAGTCAGAAAAAACAAGCGAACAGTACCGTTCGCTTGTTGAAGTTATGCTCTTAATCATGAGTTAATACAACAAAAGCATTAATGCATTAATTACCAAGTTACGTATAACACCTAAGACAAAAAATGCCAACAGAGGAGAAAAGTCAACCGGTAAAGCTGTACGGGGCATGATCCTGCGAAATGGTGCCAGTAGTGGTTCTGTACCTTCATATAACAGGCGAATTAGAGGTTGTTGTGGGTTATGCGGCAGCCACGATAAAATTACCCGCAAAAATAACATGCCATTTAATATCTTGAAAAACAAATCTGCAACATCTATTGCCTGGAGCACATCACCAACTCCTTGTTTATTATCTCATTTATTCTACCATAAGAAGTTGGTTTTGTGTAGGTAAGGGCAGACAAATTATTCATTATCCCTTGCCCAAATACGCTCAGCCTGTGCAGATTTGCCTGCGGCAGTAAACAGATAAACTTCTTCTGCTTCAGCAGTACCGGCAGCAAGTGTCTGAGCAACGGCAGGCCAGTCAGCTTCCGTAAAACGGGCGGCCAAACCACAGGAAGAAGAAATAATCCGTGGTACAGGTATCATTTTTACTGACAGTGCCTGCTGCAGCATGCTTTTTTCAAAACGTAAAGCTTGTGAAGTTGAATAAAAGGTCGCTACATAATATTTATCCACGGCATACTCCTATTTCGTAATGGTAATTGTAAACTCACCATTATCTTCCTCAGTTGCTGCTTGGTAACCCAATGAAGAAACCAAACGTTTGATATTTTCGGCAGCTACATAACTGTCTGCCAGGACAACAAGTGGATCGCCGTGCTCAGTCAGCGCACGTTTAGTGTTGATAACGGGTTCAGGACAGGAAAGACCACGAACATCAAGCTTATACGCCAAGAGTAGTACCCCCTTTCTTACTTAACTGCGCAGGTACGGAAAAAGCAAAGCCAACAGTAATTAAGAAGAGTGCTGCGATTAGTACACCTATTTTCCCGGCTACAGGAACCCCGTCACCGCTGGCGGCTAAGCCAAAATTGTGAGCAACAGCTGCTCCCGCCAACATCCCCAGAAAGACCATGCCGGCGTCAGTATCGCCTTCTCCGGCCATAATAACCTGTCTCAAGGGACAGCCCCCCAGTAAAGTGGCAGCTAAGCCTACTACAGCCAAGCCGATGAAATTCCAGAGGTGTTCGGTATGTGCTACCGGCTGTCCGATAAAACCTAGTTTGAAATATTTAAAAGCTATATTCATTACCAGAGCAGACATGAAGATGGCAATGGTGCCGTACAGCAAATGTGGGTCACGGATCAGCATCAGATCACGAAAACAACCGGCCTGACAAAGCCGAGTACGTTGTATTACTACGCCTACCAGCAGACCGGCACCAAGACCTATCAAGACAGGAACATGGGAGGCAGCCGGTCCGCTTACGCTAAAATGAATAAAGGCTGGGGCTATGATTACTAATGCTAATAAGGCCAGAGCAAGAGTCGGCATGGCCAGGCCGTTTGCCACTGGCTGCTTCTGGCTGCGCCCCAAAGAGAAACCTTTCTTCAAAAACTGAATACCGATAAAAATGCCAAAAATAAAACCTCCCAAGCCAACTAAAGCGTTTAAATCACCGGCTGCAAGCCGTAGAACCATACGCAGCGGGCAACCTAAAAAGACTAAGGCACCAATCATCAATGCTGCACCCATAAAAAAGCGTATTAGCGGCGAAGAACCACCGCGGGGCCGAAATTCGCCATTGATTAAAGCAATTAAAAATGAGCCCAGGATAAAACCAAGGATTTCCGGACGGATATACTGGACAGGTGCCGCACGGTGAAAACCGAGACCTCCGGCAATATCACGAATAAAACAGGCCACACAAATACCCATGTTAACCGGATTGCCGAAATGGACTAAAAGAACCCCTAAACAGCCCAGTACAGCCCCGGCTATAATTATTTTTCTTCTCTCCAAAAATAATACCCTCCTTAAATTGATTCAAAAATAACGTACAAATCAATTATACAGAATAGAAATCTCACGCTGAAATAGGTTTTGTAAATAGTAACCTCCACTTGATAGATAATCTTAATACAATACAATATTTAGAAGGAAAGAACAAAATATTCGGGGCAGGAGTTGTCCTTGAACTTTGCGAACATTATACAGAAGGAAGGTGGGAGAATGGAATTTTATCAATTAGAGGCCTTTGTCATGGTTGCTGATTATCGCTCTTTTTCGCGGGCAGCAGAACAATTATTTTTAAGTCAGCCAACGATCAGCAGCCATATAAAAAGTTTAGAAACGGAACTTAATGTGCCGCTTTTCGACCGTGGTAAGAGTGAAATTCTGCTGACGCCGGCCGGAGAAACCCTTTATCGTTATGCCAAAGACTTGCTGCAGCTGCGTAATGCTGCCCTGTCGGATTTGGGTGCGAGGGAAATCAAAGAAGAGACATTAATTATTGCCGCCAGTTCCGTTCCCTGTCAATATCTGCTGCCTAAAGTTATCTCTAATTTTCAGCAGCTTTACCCCCTGGTTAACATAACGATTCGTCAGGAAAATTCCCAGGTAGCCAGTGAAAAGGTCTTTCATTATCACTATCCGTTGGGTGTAGTCGGCGAGAAGATTGCTCTGCCTCATCTAACCTATGAGCCCATAGTTTCAGATCAACTGGTAGTTGCCATTCCCACACAACCTGCTTATCAGGAACTGTTAGCAAAAGAAACACTGACAACAGCTGACCTGCTTGGCTGTAAGCTGCTGGTGCGTGAAACAGGATCGGGCACACGATCATTTTTTGTGCAAGAGCTTCAGCACAGAGGTCTTACTTTGGAAGACTTTCAGCTGCAGGTATTTAACAACCAGGAAACAATAAAGCAGGCTGTCCGCCACGGTTTAGGCGTAACAATAATTTCCCGCTATGTTGTCGAAGATTATCAGCGGTTTGGTTTCTTGGCCACGCGCACCCTGCAGGATTTACCGCTAACGCGTTATTTTTACCTTGTCAGTCATGCTAAACGCATTCAAACCCCAGCGGCTAAAGCTTTTAAGGATTTTGTCCGTTCATATTTCCAAGGGAGGTCAGAAAAAAATGCAGGAAATATATGCTGATCATGCCGCCACCACCTATCCTCGCCCACCGGCAGTAGTTGAAGCTATGGTTAGCTACCTACGAGATGTAGGCTGTAATCCGGGGCGTGGTGGCTATCATCGTGCTTTAAACGCAGCACGCCTGGTATATGACACGAGAAGTCTCTTGGCTGACTTTTTTCATGTTCCGCGTCCGGAGCAGGTAGTGTTTACACCTAGTGTTACATATGCGCTGAATTTAGTGATTAAAGGTCTGCTTACACCCGGTGACCATGTAATTATCTCTTCCATGGAACATAATGCCGTTGTACGGCCCTTAACTCGTCTGGCCGCGGAAAAAAGTATATATGTAGAACGCATCCCCTGTCAGACTGACGGTACATTGGAACCAAACCAAATAAAGCATGCTTTACGGAAGAATACCCGGCTGGTAATTCTAACTCATGCTTCCAATGTGACAGGTACCATTTTGCCCGTCTATGAGGTAGGTGAGATTCTGGCAGGGACTGATATTTTATATTGTATTGATGCCGCCCAGACCGCCGGCACAGAAGATCTCAATTTCTCCGACCTGCAGTGCGATTATTTAGCCTTTACAGGTCATAAAGGCCTGCTGGGACCGCCTGGTATTGGCGGACTTTGCTTAAGCGAACGGGCAGCAACCATAACAAAACCTTTAGTGGAAGGCGGTACCGGGAGTCGCTCTGAAGAGGAGCAGCAGCCGGAATTCTTGCCGGACAAGTTTGAAAGCGGTACGCAAAATGCGCCCGGGATAGCAGGTCTGGCAGCCGGAATAAAAACGGTACAGCAAACGGGGTTGACCGCCATTAAGCAGCATAAAGAAATGCTGACGGCAGCTTTTTTGGAAGGACTGGCGGCGCTGCCGGAAATCCAGGTCTACGGGACAAAGAAACCGGCAGCAACTACTGCCACCGTTTCTATCAATCTGCACGGTGTTGATAACGGCGACTTAAGCTTTATGCTGGAACAGGGCTATGGGATAATGACCCGCTCCGGTTTACATTGTGCACCGTCGGCCCATCAAACCATCGGTAGTTTTCCGGCAGGGACGCTGCGTTTTTCCTTTGGTCTACAAAATACTGAGGCGGAAATTGCAGAAATCATTTTGGCCCTCCGTGAAATTATTAAGGAGAGATAAACAGTATGCCCTTTGCACAAAAATTGCAGGCTTATATTGCTGAGCACCAATTAGCAGCCGAACATTTAACTTTTTCTGTTTCCTGTCATTCTGTTGACGAAGCGGCGGCGGCAGTTGGAGCATCCAGTGATGAAATTGTGAAAAATATCTGCCTGGTTGGTCCGGACGAAAGTTTTATCGTTGCTATTGTGCGGGGTAAAGATCGTGTGGACCGTAAGAAGGCAGCACAAGTGTTGACGCTGGGGAAACTGCGCATGGCAACGCCTGCTGAGATTCTTGAACGGACAGGCTTTCCCTGTGGCGGCACACCGTCCTTTGGTTTTACAGCTATTTTCTTAATGGATAAACGCGTCCTGGCACTGCCTTATGTTTACACCGGCGGTGGTTCGGAAAACAGTCTGGTAAAAGCACGGCCGCAAGTTTTACTGGCTGCCAACCAAGCTGTTATCTGTGATATTATCAAGTCATAAGAGTACATAATCAGTCCGCTCAGCAACTCATACTAAAGATAATACAGTTAATAGATAAACTGAAGGAGTTGAGCAGATGGACAAACAAAGAGCAGTAGAAATTATGAATTCGCCGGAAAAAATAGAAGTACATTATCAAGGGCAGCCGGTATGGATTGAAGGTATAGAGGAGGACACAGCCAATGTCACAGTGATGGGAACATGCCGGACCATGAATGTTCCTTTTGCGGACCTAAAAGAAATCTAAGCGAGTGCTGGCAGTGGGTTATCCACTGTCAGCTAATTTTTCTCAGCAAGGAATTTACATCAGCCTTGAACTGCATACCTTCCTATCCGAAGGGGGTATTTAAGAGGGCCTCCACCTCAAAATATAAACTTAATATTCAGTTAATTTTTAAATTATTGACTATTGCCGCAGTATGACATATAATCTTTGATAAGTGCTTTGGCGAGGCGGTAGGTAATTTTTTTGTGAGCAAAAAAATACATGAGAAGATGGCTACCATCGTAAGCTGTCTGCTTAAAACGGAAAGGAGAGCAACAAAAAGAGAGCAAAATGGAAAAATCCAGAGTTACAAACAAAGAAATCATGGCCTATGCTCTGCCCGGGGCTGTTTCGGCCATGGTGCATCAACCACCGGTGCAGTACGGCATGATGTTTATGACGGACTATTTGGGTATTCCCGCTGCCGCTATGGGCACAGCAATGCTGATCGCAAAATTACTCGACTATCTTGTGTCCATCTTTGCCGGCAGCATTATTGAGAAGACTCACAGCAATAAACACGGTAAATATGCTTTTTGGATGAGGCTGACCACTTACACCTTATTCTTTGGATCATTGTTTCAGCTCGTCGACACCTCAAACTTTATTAGTTCCCCAATAGTTAGGTTGCTTGTTGTTTCTATTTTCTACTGCTGCCTGCACTTTGGTATGAACTTCCGCGCAACATCCCAAGGTGGTATTTTGCAGCGGATGGCCGGTACGTCCATGGAAGACAGAAAACGCCTTAATGCCCGCCAGGCCCAAGTTGCTGCTGCCGTTACTATTATTTCAGGAGCAACAACTATTCCTTTAATTGAATTTTTCGGTAGACAGTTTGGTGAAGCTAACGGCTATGCTGTGATGGTGCTTACATTTGGCGTCGTCTTCTTGGCGCTCAGCTACTTTTTACTGTTCCCGGTGATGAAAAAATATGATTTACCCCGAGGACGCGAAGAGGTAGCCCAGACTCCTTCTGTTGGTGAGATGTTCAAATCTATTATTACCAACAAACAGATGATCGTAATGTTTTTATTGACGACAGCAACTACTGTCGGATCGCAGATATATACCCCGCTGCTGGCGTATTATTTTAGAGTAGTTACCGGACAGTTCTCAGTCATGGCCCTGCTGCTGACGATTCGAGGCATAGTAGGATTTTTCTTCAGCCTTATCGCTCCGCCTATAGCCAGGAAAGTTGGAAAAAAGGGCGCTCTTATCTTAGGTTCAGTTCTGCAAATCATTTCCTATCTTGGTATGTGGCTTCTGGGACTCAACCACCTTTGGGCAATGTTCGTATTTGCCTGTCTGATTCAAGGCTCCGTCTCAATTAACGCCTGCTTTAGGGTTAACTATTTCCTAGATTGCGGCGAGTACGGTTACTACACCACAGGTCAGGACAACAGAACCATGGCACTCACAGTTATGAACTGGCCGATTAAAATTGGTTTCTTGGTCGGCGGCTCGGCAGTGGGCTATGGTCTGGCATTAATCGGTTACACAGCCGGTATGGAAATTACGGCAGATTTTGCAAGCAAATTTATGGCGTTGCTGGGTCTTGTGCCGGCGGCGTTCTCCGTCATCGCACTTCTCTTAACGGTATTTAGCTACAAGCTGACGGACGAACAGGCTGAATTTTACGCCAGAGAAAATGCTAAAAGAGAAGCTGCTCTGAAGCAGGCAGCTTTGTCATAAGACTGGAGCGGCACAATTTGTTACACTCACTAAAGGCCCCCAAGGGGGTCTTTTTTTAATTATGACAGACAGCACTCTTTCTTTGCTTTCGGTTAAAATGTATAATACAATAATAACTGAAATCTTTGCGCTGAACACAAGGAGTGGATTAAATGCCGCATAAATATACGCTGACAGTTTTTGGCTGTCAAATGAATGAACGAGATGCAGAAACGCTGCGTGGTTTTCTGGATGAACTGGGTTATGTAGGAACTGATAATGCTGCTGAAGCGGATTTGGTAATCATGAATACCTGTGCAGTACGGGAAAAGGCGGAAGCGAAAGTTTTAGGCCGCATCGGACGTTTAGGCAGGTTAAAAGAGAAGCGGCCGGATATGATGATTGCCATTTGCGGCTGTATGGTACAGCAGGAGGAAGCAGCAAAGTACATCAAGGAAAATTTCCCTTTTGTCGATTTGATTTTTGGCACCCATAATCTTGCGGCTTTTCCCGAACTGCTGCAAAGAGCGGCAGAAAGTAAGGAAACTGTTATTGATTTATGGTCGGAGGCCGGTGAGGTCGTTGAAGGATTACCGGTGCGCCGCCGGGATCAGGTAAAGGCTTGGGTGAACATTAACTATGGCTGCAACAATTTTTGTTCCTACTGTATAGTACCTTATGTCCGGGGACGTGAACGCAGTAGAAAACCGGAGGATATTCTGCATGAAGTAACGGCCCTGGCGGAACGCGGTTATGCAGAAGTAACATTGCTGGGGCAGAACGTCAACTCTTATGGTAAAGACTTGGCAGAAAAGATTGATTTTGCCGATTTGCTGGCGCGTGTAGACCAAGAAACGGGGATCAAGCGCATTCGTTTTATGACTTCTCATCCCCGCGATTTTACGGATAAATTAGCCCGCACCATGGCTGCAGGTAAAAATATATGTGAACATCTGCATTTACCTGTGCAGGCAGGCAGCAACCGGATTTTAAAGCTGATGAATCGCGGCTATACGCGCGAACATTATCTGCAGCAGATTGAACTGCTGCGCCGCTATCTACCTGCTTGTGCCATCACAACTGACATTATTGTTGGTTTTCCCGGGGAAACAGAGGAGGATTTTAAAGCTACTTTAGACTTAGCAGAACAGGTTAGCTTTGATGCCGCCTTTACCTTCCTTTATTCTCCCCGAAGCGGGACACCGGCAGCAGTGATGCCCGGGCAGGTACCTAATGAAGTCAAGAAAGAACGTCTTCAGCGCCTGCTGGAGCTGCAGAATAAACATAGTCTCTACCATAACGAGCAGTTAGTTGGAAAAAAGGTGGAGGTATTGGTCGAAGGCCCAAGCAAGACAGACCCGTCTGTCTTTACAGGGAGAACGCGCGGTAACAAAACAGTTAATTTTACCGGGGAGAACATCAGCATAGGCACGCTGAAAGAGGTGGAAATTACTGAAGCCAGAACATGGAGCCTGTTAGGGAGGAGCTAGTTTGAAAAAAGAAACACCGATGATTCGGCAGTATCGCGAAATTAAAGCGAAAAATCAGGACAAAATTTTACTCTTTCGAGTCGGAGATTTTTATGAGCTGTTTTTTGATGATGCCATCATTGGCGCCAGGGAATTGGAAATCACTTTAACAGCAAGAGATAAAGGTGTGCCCTTAGCCGGCTTTCCTTATCATGCCCTCAACTCTTATCTGGGACGTTTAATTGAACGTGGTTATAAGGTTGCTATCTGTGAGCAGGTAGAAGATCCAAAACTAGCCAAAGGAATTGTTAAACGTGAGGTTGTTCAGGTTATTACTCCCGGTACAGTTACCGATGCTTCACTGCTGGACGAAAAAAGCAATAATTACTTGGCTGCTGTTTATCTGGGGCGCGGCGGTACTGGCATCGCTGCTGTTGATATTTCCACAGGTGAGTTCAGGCTGGCGGAAGCGCGTGGGCAGCAGGCTGTTAAGTTCCTGCATGATGAACTTGCCCGCTTACGGCCGGCAGAAATTTTGGTTAATACCGGCTCACAGTCTCATGAGGCTCTGCAGAATGCCTTACTACGGCTTGGTAAACGTACAGTTCTCAATCCTCGCAGCGACAAGAACTTTGCTTTTAAGTATGCCCAGGCAGCACTGTTAGAGCAGTTTAAAGTCGCAAGTCTGGAGAGCCTAGGCTGTGCAGAGGTAAAATATGCTGTAGCGGCGGCCGGAGCAGCAGTATCTTATCTGCAGGAAACACAGCAAAAAAATCTTGCCCATTTGCAGACACCCGTTATCTATGATCCGCATGGTTTTATGGTCTTAGATGCAGCCACGCGGCGTAATCTGGAATTAGTGCGAACAATACGTGAGGACCAAAAAATAGGTTCCTTGCTGTGGGTGCTGGATAAAACACAGACTGCTTTGGGGGCACGTTTATTAAAACGCTGGCTGGAACAGCCGTTATTAGATACAGAAGCAATTGAGAACCGTTTAAATACAGTGGCAGAATTTGTGCATAATTTTGCTTTAAATGAAGAAATAAGCGAAATCCTAAAGCATGTTTATGACTTAGAACGCTTGTTAAGCCGTGTCCATTGTGAAAGTGCAACAGCACGTGATTTAGTGGCACTGCGCAGCACACTGCAGGTTATCCCTGGTCTGCTGCAGGCCTTACAGGAGGGTGGCCCCTGCCTGCAGGCTTTGGCCGCAAGCATCCCGGAACTTACTAATTTAAGCGATATTCTGGCAGCCGCCTTGGTGGATGAACCACCACTTTCTGTGAAAGAAGGTGGTATCCTGCGTGACGGCTTCCATGCCGAACTTGATAAGCTCCGGCATGCCATCAGAAACGGCCGCACAGAGATTTTAGCCATGGAACAGCGAGAGCGGGAACGTACCGGTATTAAGTCACTTAAGATTGGTTATAACAAAGTGTTTGGCTATTATATCGAAGTGACGCGTGTCAATACACATTTGGTTCCCGCTGATTACACGCGCAAACAAACTTTGGCCAATGCTGAGCGTTATATCACACCGGAATTAAAAGAGTATGAAGAAACTGTCCTTGGCGCTGAGGAGAAAATTTCTGTTTTAGAATACGAGCTTTTTGTTGAGCTGCGCAGTCAAGTTGCCCGGTACACCAGACAGATTCAAAAAACGGCTGCAGTGTTGGCCGAATTAGATGTCTATCAGTCCTTGGCGCGTGTGGCCAGGGAAAACCGTTACGTGCGGCCACAAATAACTGCACCCGGGTCTATTGAAATCCGTGACGGCCGGCATCCTGTTGTGGAAAAAGTGATGCAGGATAAGCTCTTTGTACCTAATGATACTGTTTTAGACCGCGGCGACCGGCAAATACTGCTCATCACCGGACCGAATATGGCCGGTAAGTCTACTTATATGCGCCAAACCGCCTTAATTGTTTTGATGGCGCAAATCGGCAGTTTTGTGCCGGCACGTCAGGCAAAAATCGGCATTGTCGATCGTATTTTTACACGCATAGGTGCCGCTGACGATCTGGTGGGCGGACAAAGCACCTTTATGGTTGAGATGAGTGAAGTTGCGAATATCTTAAACAGTGCAACTGAGAATAGTTTGGTGATTTTAGATGAAGTGGGCAGAGGAACAAGTACTTTCGACGGCATCAGTATTGCAAGGGCAGTCGTTGAATACTTATCTACAGAACTGAAAGCTCTCACCCTCTTTGCGACCCACTATCACGAACTTACCGATTTGACTGCTGTTTATCCCAACATTAAGAACCTGGCTACTGTTGTCAAGGAGCGCGGCGATGATATTGTCTTTTTACATAAAGTAGTTCCTGGCAGCGTTGATCACAGTTACGGTCTCCAGGTAGCGCGCCTGGCCGGTCTGCCGGAAAAACTGCTGCACCGCGCCCGCCAGGTACTGCAGACACTTGAAGACCCGCAAGCTGCTCGCCGGGAGACAGCAGCTGCCGTGGCGGAGACGGCGACACAGTTAAGCTTGTTTGAACCTGATCCGGTGCTGGAACAGGCACTAAATAAGCTGTTAGAAGCCGACTTGATGACCACCAGTCCCATTGAAGCGCTGCAGCTGCTGCACAATCTGCAGCAAGCACTAAAAAAGGGGAAGAGTAATGGGTAGAATACATCTGCTGGATGAAAATACAGCCAATAAAATAGCAGCCGGTGAAGTAGTAGAGCGCCCAGCTGCTGTAGTTAAAGAGTTAGTGGAAAATGCCCTTGACGCAGGAGCAAATAATATAACTATTCAGATTAGCGGCGGCGGGTTAGAAATGATTCGCGTTGTTGATGACGGCAGCGGCATTGCTGCTGAAGATGTGCCCCTGGCCCTGCAGCGGCATGCCACCAGCAAAATAAAAACTGCTGACGATTTATCTGCCGTCCTTTCACTGGGCTTTCGCGGCGAAGCACTGCCCAGTATTGCCTCGGTCAGCCGTTTTTGTCTGGTAACCCGTCAGGCCGACTCGCTTACCGGTACAGAAATTATTGTCCATGGTGGTAATATTGTAAGGCTGGAAGAAGCCGGCTGTCCGGTAGGAACGGAAGTCAAAGTTGAGGACTTATTTTATAATACACCGGCACGTCTGAAGTTTATTAAAAGTGCCGCTGCAGAAACAGCCAGAATTACTGCCGCCGTGCAGCGTCTGGCTTTAGCCTGGCCTGAGGTGGCATTTACGCTGACCGTAAACGGAAAAAATAAGCTGGTAACACCGGGCAGTGGACAGCGGGAAGATGCTGTGGCACAGATTTTAGGCCGACAAAATATGCGTCAACTACTGCCTGTACAGTGGACAGGCTCACTGTTAACTCTAGAGGGTTTTGTCTCTAAACCGTCCCTAAGCCGGGCAAACCGTAACTTACAGTATTTTTTTGTTAACCGTCGTCCCATCCATTCACCGCTGCTGCTGGATGCCCTGCAGACAGCTTATCATACACTGCTGCCGCGCCATCGTTTTCCTGCGGCTGTACTTTATTTAGTATTAGATCCGGCAGCTGTTGATGTTAATGTCCATCCTACTAAACGTGAAGTTCGTTTTACACAAGAGCGGGATTTATACCGTCAATTAATGGCTGGTGTTAAAGCCGCCCTAAAAGAGAATTCGCTGATAGGGGAGCTGCGGGCACCGTCGATTTCATCAGCCTGGCAGGAAATAGCGGTACATGCCACGCAGGATGAACTGATGCCGGAGCTGGTACAGCGTAGAAAGGATGATGGCGGAACACATTCATCACTGCCGATTTTTAGTCCCGCTGTTAAGGTTAGTGAGCCTCCTGCCGCCCCTACAGCTGCTGCCGGCACAGCCGCTAAAAATAACTTTCCTCTCTTACGACCGTTAGGACAATATCTGGCCACCTACATTTTAGCACAATCAGACGCAGGAGATCTCTTTCTGATTGATCAGCACGCAGCTCATGAACGTATTCTCTATGATGCAATCAAAAAGGATCTTTCTGCCGGTGACTTACCGGTGCAGAGTATTATACCGCAGACCTTTGAATTTGACGCTGTAACGGCAGCGCGCCTGCAGGATACCCTCAATAATTTTGCCGCTTTGGGATTAAAATTTGAAACATTTGGTAATAATACCTTCATCCTCCGTTCCCTACCGCTGTTTTTAAAAGAAATTCCCTCGCAGGAAGAACTGGTGGAGCTCTTAACACAGAGTAAGGCGGAACAAGACAGTATGGAGATTTTTGAAAAGACGATGCAGTTAATGTCTTGTAAAGCCGCCATCAAAGCCAATCAAACTTTGGACAAAACTGAAATGAGCACGCTGTTAACCAACCTGTCTGCCACCACTGAACCCCATACCTGTCCCCATGGCCGGCCTACAGTAATGGTGATTACGGCCCAGACAGTGGCCAGGAATTTCCGGAGGGAATAATATGCAGAAATTGATTGTCATCGCCGGCCCCACCGCAGTCGGCAAATCGGCAGTAGCTCTGGAACTGGCAAAACAACGACAGGGCGAAATAGTTTCTGCTGATTCTGTACAGGTCTACCGCGGTTTAGATATAGGTTCAGCTAAACCGTCGGCGGCAGAACGGGCTTTGATTCCGCACCATTTGCTTGATATTCGTGATCCACAAGATACATACACTGCTGCAGATTTTCAAGCAGATGCCCGGACCGCTATTAAGCAGATTCATCAACGTGGGAAGATACCAATTTTGGTGGGGGGAACCGGTCTCTATCTGCGAGCTGTTGTCTGGGGGTTTGCTTTTAGTGAAAGTGGGATTAATCCAGAACTGCGGAATAAATTGCGTAAGCTTGCAGAAATGGAAGGACCGGAGTATTTACACCGGCAGCTGAAAGCTGTCGACCCGGAATCTGCGCGTAAGCTTCATCCTAATGACTTGCGCCGCGTCATTCGGGCGCTGGAAGTATACGCGCAAAATCGCCGGCCTATTTCAGAACAAGTGCAAAAAACCCCCACGCAGCCGGTTTATGATGCAGCGCAGTTTGTATTGACCAGATCACGTGAATCTCTTTACCGCCGTATAGAAGCACGTGTCGATGCTATGCTGGAAGCAGGGTTGATTCGTGAAGTTCAGACCTTGTTGGCCAAAGGAGTGCCGCCTGAGACCAAAGCCATGCAAAGTTTAGGCTATAAGCAAATAGTAGCCTATTTAACCGGTCGGCTCACTCTACCAGAGGCAGTAGAGCAGATCAAACGTGAGACCAGACGTTTTGCCAAGCGGCAGTTAACCTGGTTTAGAAAAGAAAAGGAAATGCAGTGGCTAAATATAGATGGGATGACTGTAAAGCAAGTAGTAGAAAAAATTTCTACAGCCTTGGCAGGAAATTATTGATAATTAGAGAATAGAGTGTTAAAGATTTAATAAAATCTGGAGGGGATTTGGCATGAATAAAGCTTCGATAAATCTACAGGATCATTTTTTAAACACCGCACGTAAAGAAGATGTGCTGCTGACTGTTTATCTTGTTAACGGATACCAAATTAAAGGGACTGTTCGCAGTTTCGATAATTTTACTATCCTCTTGAATGTTGACAATAAGCAGCAGCTGATTTATAAACATGCCATATCCACCATTGCTCCAGTGCGTAATATTAATTTAAATCAGCCCACAGAATAACTGGTAAATCTTAAGCCTGCTCGTTGTGCGCGCAGGCTTTTTTTATTTCTATGATACGACCAAACAGCACTGCCCGGCATATAATAGTTTTATGGGGAGGGAGTGTATGAAGCAAACAACCCGTTTTGGTCTAACCTTTACTTTAGAAAACAACAGATTAAAAGAAAGCCGGGCCAAGTCAGAAACGGCACAGGACAGTGCCAAAGCTGTGACTAAATCTCAACCGGCGCCGCAGGAAAGCGATATTTCTGCTGCCGAGCAAGATAACCTTTCGCAGCTATTAGGTGAATTAGAACATTTAGTAGGGCTGACTAAAGTAAAGGAGCTCGTCAGGGAAATAAGAGCCTATGTAGAAATCAGCCGCCGTCGTGCGCAATTTAATCTGAAAAGTGATAATTTAGTCTTACATATGATTTTTTACGGCAATCCAGGCACGGGAAAAACCACTGTGGCCCGCATTCTGGGCAAAATGCTGGCGGAACTAAAGGTACTGCCTAAAGGTCATTTAATCGAGGTGGAACGGGCGGATCTGGTAGGTGAATTTATTGGTCATACAGCACAAAAGTGTCGTGAGCAAATAAAAAAAGCTATGGGTGGGATTCTCTTCATTGATGAGGCTTATTCACTGGCCAGAGGGGGAGAAAAAGATTTCGGCAAAGAAGCTATCGACACTTTAGTCAAAGCAATGGAAGATTACAAGACCGAAATTATTGTGATTTTGGCCGGCTATGAAAAAGAGATGGAGCGTTTCTTGCGCACAAATCCTGGCTTGCGTTCACGCTTTCCCATCCATCTGCATTTTCCCGACTACAATAGTGAAGAACTGTTGGAAATTGCACATCTAATGGTAACAGAAAGGCAGTATCAATTATCAGTAGGCGCGGCGGAATATCTACGTCATTATTTAGAAGAACAGCTGGAGGCGAAACAGGCTAACTTCAGTAATGCCCGCCTTGTGCGGAACATCGTGGAGAAAGCTATTCGCCGACAAGCGTTACGCCTTGTTAACCGACGGCTTTACAGCCGCGATGAACTGATGCTGCTGCGGCGGGAAGATGTAAAGCAAATAGCAGAAGAAGATGAAGATAATTTTTGGCAAACTTGAGTTTAGAAAATTGCCCCTAACCTTCCTTTCTGTTACAATGAAGCAGAAAGGAAGGTTGTTTTATGGAAAAAGCGGTGCTGGTTGGGATTGACACACAGGATTTACAGTGGAATATTGAAGAAACTATGCGAGAACTTGCCTTGTTGACGGAAACCGCCGGTGCTCAGCCGGTGGCGGAAATAATTCAAAAACGGCCTCGACCTGACGCGGCCTTTTATGTTGGCAAAGGAAAAGTAGAAGAGGTTAAGCTGATTGTAGACGAAACAGGGGCAGATCTGGTAATTTTTGATGACGAGCTATCTCCTTCGCAGCTGCGAAATCTGGAAAACTTATTGTCAGTGCGTGTCGTTGATCGTACGGCATTGATTCTTGATATCTTTGCCCAACGTGCCCGCTCAAAGGAAGGAATCTTACAGGTAGAACTGGCACAGTTAAATTATCTTTTACCGCGTTTGTCAGGCAAAGGTGTGGAACTGTCCCGTTTGGGCGGTGGCATTGGCACTCGCGGTCCCGGTGAAACAAAGTTAGAAGTAGATCGACGCCGGCTGCGTAAACGTATTGCCGACTTAAAAGAAGAGATTACAGCGCTGCAAAAGCACCGCAGCCTGCAGCGCCAAGGACGTCAGCGCCATGCTTTACCGGTAGTAACGCTGATTGGTTACACTAATGCCGGCAAGTCCACGCTTTTAAATGCACTTACCAAGGCAGATGTCTTTGTCGAAGACCAACTGTTTGCCACCTTAGACCCAACTACCAGGCTGGTCACAATGCCGGGGGGCAGCGAGTTTCTGCTGACTGATACGGTTGGTTTTATTCAAAAACTCCCCCATCATTTGGTGGCAGCTTTCCGTGCCACTTTAGAAGAAGTGCTGGAAGCAGATCTGCTGCTGCATGTGGTTGATACTTCCCATGCTCAGGCTGAGGCACAAATGGCTGCAGTCAACAAACTGCTGGAACATTTAGGAGCGCAGCAGTTACCACAAGTGGTGGCCTTTAATAAGATGGATCTGCCGGAAGCCGAGGCAAACTATTTATTCTTAAGCCGGCGGGTGACTGAGTATGCACCCATAGCGGCAGCCAAAGGCATGGGGCTTGAATTATTATTGGCAAAAATTGAACAAAACCTGCACGCAGCCAACAGTCGTCTGGAAGTCATACTTCCTTATCAGGCAGGAAAGCTTTTATCCTTAATTCGACAGTATGGTAAGGTGGAGGAGGAAACATATTTACCTGAAGGAACTAAAGTACGCGCAGTCCTGCCGCGCAGCTGGGCAGAAAAAATACAACAGCAAATACGTAAAGGAGCAGAAGATAGCGAGGATGCTGAATAAGTTAGATCGTTACTTAAGGTTAATTGAAACAATTGAAGAATCCGTGCAGCCGCAGTTCAAAGCAATCGAGCAGCGGGCCTTAATTAATCAGGCCCGTGTTCTTAATGCTTTTCGCCAACTGTATATAGATGAAACTTGTTTTTTTGAATCTACCGGTTATGGGTACAATGATTTGGGGCGAGAAAAACTAGATCAGCTATATGCTGCTGTGTTTGGCGCTGAAGCAGGGCTGGTCAGGCCTCACTTTGTCTCCGGCACTCATGCCATTGCCACCAGTCTTTATGGTATCCTGAAGCCGGGAGATCGTTTGCTTTCACTGACAGGCAAGCCCTATGACACCTTACAAAAGGCCTTAGGCCTGACAAAACCCCTTTTTGGCACTTTGGCTGATTTAGGTATTACTTATGACGAGGCAGATTTTACTGCGGGCGTGGTGGAAGAAGAACTGGACCGGCTTTTATCCCAGCCGGCACAGGTAGTTCTGCTGCAGCGTTCCCGCGGCTATGCCCAACGGCCCTCGCTGCGGATAGAAGATATAGCAGCTTTGGTAAAGGCAGTTAAGGCCCGGCAGCCGGAAGCAGTTATTTTTCTTGATAACTGTTATGGTGAGTTTGTGCAGACAGAGGAACCCTGCCATGTAGGCGTGGATCTTTGCGCAGGCTCGCTGATTAAAAATCCCGGTGCCGGGATAGCGCCCAGCGGTGGGTATGTGGTGGGGCGTGCTGACTTGGTGGAAAAGGTGGCCTGGCGTCTGACTGCTCCGGGTCTTGGCAGTGAGCTGGGAGCAATGGGACATTATAAACGTTTATATTATCAGGGACTGTTTCTCGCGCCACACCAGGTTGGCCAAGCTTTGAAAGGTATGGTACTGGCGGCTGCTCTTTTTCAACATCTGGGTTTCAGAGTTAGCCCTACAGCAGACGAATTAAGAGCAGACATCGTGCAGGCAATATGCTTAGGGGAACCGGAGCTTTTACAGCAGTTCTGCCGTGCAGTACAGGCAGCCTCACCCATAGACAGTTTTGTGGTCCCGGAAGCGGCGCCCATGGCCGGTTATCAAGATAAAATTATTATGGCCGCAGGAACTTTTGTCCAGGGAGCCAGCAGTGAGTTTTCTGCAGACGGGCCGCTGCGCCCTCCCTATGAGGTCTATCTGCAGGGGGGGCTGACCTATGAACACCAAAAAATCGCCTTAGCTGAAATCCTGTCTCATTTAGGTCTGCCATTTTAACTTGACATAGTCAGGCTGTACTTAATATAATCAGATATAATATTTTTGGCGCAGTTTAACAAAAACAGCCGGAAAAGGGGAAAAAGATGGGCTATACCAGGGAGGAAATTGTACAGCTTGTTAAAGAGTTAAATATTAAGTTTATCAGGCTGCAGTTTGTTGATGTTTTTGGAATCAGCAAAAATGTGGCCATCCCGGTGGAGCAGCTGGATAAAGCTTTAGACGGAGAGCTGATGTTTGATGGCTCCTCCATTGAAGGTTTTGTGCGCATCGAAGAGTCAGATATGTATTTACGTCCTGATATTAATACTTTTACGGTATTCCCGTGGCAGACATATCATGGAGTGGCGGAAGCCCGTCTGATCTGTGATGTGTATAATTCTGACGGCACACCTTTTGCCGGCTGTCCCAGAAACGTTCTGCGCCGTGTCATCGCAGAAGCAGCAGCATTAGGCTATACCATGTATGCAGGACCCGAAGCAGAATTCTTTCTCTTTCATAAAGATGATCAAGGCCGCGCTACCACTATTACTAACGACCGTGCCAGCTATTTTGATCTGCTGCCTGTAGATATGGGCGAAGCGGCCCGCCGTGATATGGTCCTGACACTGCAGGAAATGGGTTTTGAAGTAGAAGCCTCCCACCATGAAGTGGCCCCTGGTCAGCACGAAATTGCCTTTAAATATGCTGATGCTTTAACCACAGCCGATAATATCATCACCTTTAAGCTGGTTGTACGTACTATCGCGATGCAGCATAATCTGCACGCCACTTTTATGCCTAAACCATTGTACGGTATTGCCGGTTCAGGCATGCATACTCACCAATCTTTATTTAAAAACGGCGTTAATGCCTTTTACGATCCACAAGATCCCTCCGGCTTATCTTCCACAGCTCGTTATTATATAGGCGGCTTGTTAAAGCATGTCAAAGGTTACTGTGCCATAACCAATCCTTTAGTTAATTCCTATAAGCGTTTAGTTCCCGGTTATGAAGCACCGGTTTATATAGCCTGGAGTGAGCAAAATCGCAGCCCGCTGATTCGTATTCCGGCACGTCGCGGCAGCGGCACCCGGATCGAAATCCGCAACCCCGATCCGGCCTGCAATCCTTATCTTGCTTTAGCTGCCACATTGGCGGCCGGTTTGGACGGCATCAAAAATAAAATCGAACCGCCTGACCCTGTGGATTTAAATATTTATGCCATGACAGCTGAAGAAAGACAGGAGCTGGGGATTGAAACCTTACCAATGGATTTAGGTGAGGCTATCGAGGCTCTTAAGCAGAATGAATTAATTAAAAATACTTTAGGCGAACATATTTATCAACGTTTTATTGAGGCTAAAACAATTGAATGGAACAATTACCGCATGCAGGTTCACCAATGGGAACTTGACAGTTATTTAACAGTTTATTAAGAGCAGAACATAAACAGCTTACGGTCTGACCGCAGGCTGTTTTCTTTAATTGACTCTAGATCATTACCGCAGCAGAATCAGCTCTGCCCAATATGCAGAAAGTATGTAAAGAAAAAGCTCGGCAAAACGATGACCGAGAGCATGAGAAAGCTTTCTTAGCAGAAACTATTTGACAGAAGTAAGAAAGGGTGGTAAATTAAGATTATCCACCCCCCCTGGGAGGGGGAGTAGTGAGGTGTTAAAATGCCCGAGCAAGATAGTTTAAGTAAAGTAACAATAAAAGTAGGAGGGATGTCTTGTGCAGTCTGTGCCAATAGTATTGAGAAAGCGCTGCAAAAAAAAGAAGGCATCTCTGAAGCCGTTGTCAATCTGGCTGCGGGAAAAGTAACGGTGACTTTTGCTCCCCGGCTGATTTCCCTGGCAGAAATCCACAAGGTGATCACCGATTTAGATTACCAGGTAATAGAAGAACCACCGGCAGCAGCGACTAAGCTAGTTCTGCCGGTAACCGGCATGAGCTGTGCAGCCTGTGCTGCCGCCATTGAACGTGGTTTAAGTAAAAAAGCAGGCGTGACAGAAGTTAATGTAAACTTTGCTGCTGAAAAGGTAACTGTGCATTATGACAGTTCCATCCTGACCCGGGAAGAGATTATCCGCCAGATTGAGGAGCTGGGTTATGGTGTAGAGGAAGCGGACATAAGTGAAGATCTCAGTGCAGACTTGCGGGAAGAGCGAGAAGCAGCCGAGTTGGCTGCCCGCAAGCGGGTACTGGCCATAGTGATGGCCATTACTGTAGTTACGGAGACTATCATGTTCTTGGAATACCGCTTTAATTTCCATATACCCTTTCATGACTGGATCATGCTGCTGGCGGCTACCCCCATTGTTTTCTGGGCCGGACTGCCAACCCATCGCGGTGCCTGGAAGTCTCTGCGGCATGGCAGTGCCAATATGGATGTCTTAATTTCCCTAGGTTCACTCTCCGCCTACGCCTGGGGCATAGCAGCCTTTTTCATCCCTAATGCCATTTCCTTTATGGGCATTTCCAGCATGATTATGGCCTTTCATCTGCTTGGCCGCTACCTTGAGGCTATCGCGAAAAGTAAGACATCCGGTGCCATTCGTAAACTGCTGGAACTTGGAGCCAAAACAGCCCGGATTATTGTAGACGGACAGGAGCGGGAGATAGCTGTAGAGCGTGTACAGGTTGGTGATATTCTGATTGTCCGCCCCGGTGAAAAGATACCGGTAGACGGGGAGATTATTGAGGGGCATACCACCATAGATGAATCGATGGTCACAGGGGAGAGTCTGCCGGCAGAAAAAGTAGTGGGTGATGCTGTTGTCGGTGCCACAATTAATAAAAACGGTGCCATTAAATTTAGAGCCACTAAAGTTGGTAAAGATACTTTCCTGGCACAGATTGTGCGCATGGTTGAAGAAGCACAGGGTTCTAAGGCACCCATTCAGGAGCTGGCCGACAGAGTAACCGGTTATTTTGTGCCTGTGGTAGTAACGATAGCAGCTGCGACCTTTATCGCCTGGCTGCTGCTGGGCGGTACAAATGCACTGACAAACGCCGTCTTTGCCTCAATTGCCGTGCTGGTTATCGCCTGTCCCTGCGCGCTGGGTCTGGCTACCCCCACGGCTATAATGGTCGGCACAGGTTTAGGTGCCGAAAACGGAATTTTGATTAAAGACGCGGAAAGTTTACAAACAATGCGCGATGTCAATGCCATTATCTTTGACAAAACAGGCACCATTACTAAGGGCGAGCCTTCGGTGACCGATATCATCCCCCTGGATTCCGGCACTGAGGAACAGCTTTTAACAATAGCCGCCAGCGGTGAAACTGCTTCGGAACATCCCCTTGGCCAAGCCATTGTGCAGGCAGCAAAAGAGAAACAGATCAACTTAAAAGCAACTGAATCCTTTCGTGCGATTCCCGGCAAGGGGATTGAGGCTGTTATTGAGGGTATAAAGATTAGTATGGGGAACCGTAGGCTGATGCAGGAACAAGGGATTGACACCAATGCGGTAGAAGCCAAATTAGCTGAACTGGAAGAGCAGGGCAAAACAGCTATGCTGATCGCAGAGGACGGTGTTTTAAGCGGCATCATAGCTGTTGCCGATACGGTAAAAGAAGACAGCCGTCAGACCATTGAGTCATTATCAAAGGCCGGCCTGACTACGGCAATGCTGACAGGTGATAATGAAAGAACTGCACAGGCTATTGCCTCACAAGTAGGTATTAAACGCATCATGGCTCAAGTTTTACCTGACCAAAAGGAAGCAGAAGTACGCCGCCTGCAGGCGGAGGGGTTTACAGTGGCCATGGTCGGCGACGGCATTAATGATGCACCGGCCCTGGCCCAGGCCAATGTAGGGATTGCCATTGGTACCGGGACTGATATCGCTATTGAAACTTCAGATATTACTTTAATTCGCGGTGATCTGACTTCCGTAGTTACCGCCCTCAATCTTTCCCGTGCCACCTTCAAAATTATTCGTCAAAACCTATTCTGGGCCTTTGGCTACAATGTTTTAGCCATCCCTGTTGCTGCTTCAGGGCGTTTAAACCCGGCCATTGCGGCTTTGGCCATGGCTATGTCCTCCGTATCCGTTGTTTTAAATTCACTGCGGCTGCGGCGCGCAAAAATATAGTGGAGTAAACTGATGACAAAAAAAGAACAAGCTAAGCAAATCTTTAAAATTCTCGCACAACAAAATCCCCATCCTGCCACGGAGTTAAATTTTAAAACTCCGTGGCAGCTGCTTGTGGCAACCATTTTAGCTGCCCAGTCAACTGACAAGCAGGTCAATAAAGTTACAGCCAACCTTTTTCGCGACTACCCGGAGCCGGCCGACATGGCAGCTTTAACGGAAAATGAACTGGCGGAGAAAATTAAAACATTAGGTCTGTATCGTAATAAAAGTAAACATCTGATCGCCACAGCCCGCGAAATTGTTAACAAATATAACGGCGAAGTACCGCAGACTCTGGCAGAATTACAGAGTTTACCCGGTGTGGGAAGAAAAACTGCCAATGTGGTTCTGGCTAATGCCTTCGGTATTCCCGCTTTGGCGGTAGATACACATGTCTTTCGCGTCGCCAATCGCACCGGTCTGGTCAAGGCTAAAACGCCGGAACAGACCGAAAAACAGCTGACAGACATTATTCCGCAGGAACGATGGTGTGAAGCTCACCATTGGCTGATTCTCCATGGTCGCTATACGTGCAAGGCACGTAACCCACAGTGCAGCAGCTGTTCCATTGCAGAATACTGTAAATACAACACCACCCAGCAAGATTAGGGAGAGTCTCCTTTAACAACATCCTACGGATAGAAAAGATAGCAATTCAAGGCTGATGTAACTTCTTCTCCGATAAAAAAGCTTTCATCCGCATCTGCAGATGAAAGCTTTTTTTTTAGTGGAATTCCCGAAAAACCCCTATCACTTTACCGATAATTGTGATCTCCCGGGAGATAATAGGCTCGTAAGCCGGATTTTCCGGCTGTAGACGAATACTGTCCTTTTCTTTATAAAAACGCTTAACTGTGGCTTCATTTTCCAGCATAGCCACCACAATCTCACCATTATTGGCACTGCTTTGCTGCCGCACAATCACGTAATCTCCATCGAGGATACCGGCATCAATCATACTGTCGCCACGGACACGTAACAGAAATACTGTATCCTGATGGACCATCATTTTAGGAAGGGGAAAGTATTCTTCAATGTTCTGTTCAGCAATAATTGGTTCGCCTGCCGTGACTTGTCCCAGCAGCGGTACCGGTACAACCTCAGGAATATAAGCGGGGGCAGGATCGTCTTCCAGTATGACTATAGCGCGGGGTTTACTTGGATCACGGCGAATCAGGCCTTTTTCTTCTAATTTGGCAAGATGTGCATGCACTGTGGAGCTTGAAGAGAGGCCTACAGCTTCGCCAATTTCACGCACTGAAGGGGGGTAATTTTTTGTTCTGACTTCCTGTTTTATATATTCAAAAATCTGTCTTTGCCTAGGGGTTAATTCTGTCATCCGGCAGCACCTCACTAGCTTTTCTTTATTATAACATTTATTTTCCATCTTGCAAACATTCGTTCGTATTTTTCTTTCAAAACTATTGACACGTACATACGTTCGTGCTACTATATAAGCAAACAAGTGTTTGGGGGGCTTGGCATGAAAACATTAGCCGTTTATACTTATCAGCGAAAACAGAGTTTACGCAGACAAAAAAAACTGCTCAGCACTATGCTGCTGCTGCTGGTTTGCAGTATTGTGGTGGGGATAACACTTTTCAGTGATAACGTAGCCGTTGGTGAATCACGCCTGCCGCGAACAATAGTGGTAGAAACAGGCGATACCCTGTGGACGCTGGCTCAACGCTATGCCCCGCAGCGTATGGATATTCGTAAATATATAAAACTCATCATGGATCACAATGAATTATCCGGCCCGCTGCTTTATCCCGGGCAGGAATTGGAGCTGCCCTAACATAATCTGCTGCACTTCGGGTTAAAATAAGAGATCATAGACCGAGGTGAGCAGATATGACAGAAAAGCTGCCGTGGAACCGTCAGGATATTTTTTTTGATGAAGTCGCTGAATACCCCTTGTATGACCATTTTCCTCTACTTATCACAACTGACCCTGAACAAGAAATAGAGACAAGCAACGATACACAGGATACAGGCGTTTACTGTTAACGCCTGTTTTTTATCTCACTTTTAAGTAAGCAGCTGCCGCTGAACTTTTTTCGTCATAAATCGTCATCAAAAAAGAAGAGCCACAAAATAATACTGTGCACTCTTCCGGAGGTTTACTATAAACTGTGATCCTTTTAGTTGTTTTCCAAGACACTCTGGGCAAAATTAGTTACATGGTCAGCAATCCGTTCTAAATTGCTGATAATGTCCAGAAAGACTACGCCGCTGGGCGGAAAACAAATCTGCTCATTAATACGGGAAATGTGCGATTGCCGTAAAGACTGTTCCAAGTTATCGACCACATCGTCCTGATCAACAACTTCTCCGGCTAAAAGCAGATCATTCTTTTCAAAGGCGGTAATAGATAAAGAAAGCATTTCATCAACTTTCTCGTACATTTCCTGTAACTCTTCAATGGCCTGTTCAGAGAAGGGTAGACGGTTTTCGCTTTTTTCTTCTGCTAACTGAATAATGTTCTGAGCATGATCACCGATGCGTTCTAAGTCATTGACAACATGCATGAGAGCAGACATTTCCTGCGACTGTTCCTGCGTAAGGGAATGCTGCGAAAGTTCAGCCAGGTAGACGGTTGTTTCTTTCTCCAGCGCGTCTACCAGATCTTCTTTTTGCTGGACATGCTGCACGATTTTTTTATCTTCATTAACTAAAAACTGCATCGCATCACTAAGCATCTCACGAGCCAGGGCAGCCATGCGCAGACATTCTTGGCGCACACCGCTCAAGGCAATATCCGGAGTCAGCAGTAGATGCTTATCAAGATATTTGGGTCCCATTTCAATTACAGCTTCTTCACCCGGCACTAAACGACTCACTACAGCCACGAACTGATTAATGAAGGGCAAAAAGAGGATGGTATTAATGATATTAAACAAGGTATGGGCATTGGCCGTCTGCCTGGCGATGCTGACTCCGGTTAGAAGAATCAGATTAGTAAACGGCTGGAAGAAGAAGAGAGCAATAATAACTCCGGCTACATTAAACAGGAGGTGGGCCACAGCAGCACGGCGGGCGGAAAGACCGGTACCGATGCTGGCAAGCAGCGCCGTCACGCATGTTCCGATATTGGAACCTAAAGTGATGGCCAGAGCTGCCGGCAGGCTCAAGATGCCCTGCATCGTCATGGCAATAACGATACCTGTCGTGGCACTGCTGGACTGAATGATAGCTGTAAACAGTGCCCCAATCAGTACTCCTAACATTGGTGTGCGGCCAAAGGAAACCATCAGATCGATAAAGAATTGATTCTGGCGCAGCGGTTCCATACTTTGGGACATAACATTCATTCCCAGAAAGAGGATACCGAAACCTAAAATTGCTTGTCCAATGTAACGGTAAAGACGACGACTATTGAGCATGCTCAACAAGCCGCCGATGGTTAAAGCTGGGTAGACAAGACTGGATACTTTAAAGGAAACTATTTGTGCTGTGATGGTAGTACCGATATTAGCGCCGAGGATTGTCCCCACTGCCTGTTTCAGTGTCATCAGGCCGGCATTAACAAAACCTACCACCATGACAGTAGTAGCACTGCTGCTCTGCACCAACATCGTGGCAACAGCTCCGGTCAACACTGCCACAATCGGCTTTGAGGTCAGGAACTCTAAAATTTTACGCAGCCGATCTCCCGCTGCTTTCTGCATACCGGAGGCCATTAGTGACATGCCATACAGAAAAAGAGCCAGCCCCCCTAGCAATTGCATAACTGAATTCCAGTTCATATTTCCTCCCATTATTAACATCATTGTCAGATTACTTTCAGTTTACCGTTTTTAAAGACTAAGACAATTATAGCGAAAGGATGCTGCCTTTTCAAGAAAAGAGTAGATACCTAACTGCAGAGTAAACCATTGTCTGAACTACCAACTATATTTATCGAGCACAAGCAAACTGAGGGGCAGTGACAGGAAGTGATTGAAGAGCAAAAGAACTTGGAGCAAATTTTTCTGTTTTAGCAGGATATTAGTTCAGGTAACTGAAATTAGTATAACCGGCGAGGCAGCGGATTTCATCAAAACAGAACGCCGGCTAATCTGGGAAAGCCGGCGTTAAAACAGTTCATCTGGCATCATTACTGCGCTGTGCCAGCAGCTTATTAATACCATTTAGGTAAGCCCGCACAGATGCTTCGATGATATCTGTAGATGTGCCGCGCCCGATTATTGTTTTATCTTGATACTCCAGGGTAATGGAAACTTCGCCTAAAGCATCGCGACCCTCCGTCACACCACGCAGGTTATATTTTTCTAAACGCGGTTTAAAGCCGGTTATTTTGTCAATGGCATTATAGGCAGCATCAATGGGTCCGGCACCTGTTTCTGTTTCTACAAATATTTCATCGTCTTTTTTTAATTTGACTACCGCTGCAGGTATACTCTTGGAACCGCTCACAGTTTGTAAGTATTCCAAACTATAGATTGACGCAGTATGAGTCATATTTTCATTCATCAGAGCCTCAAGATCTTCACGGTAAACTTCTTTTTTCTTATCAGCCAACTCCAGAAAACGAGCAAAGAATTCTTCAAATTCAGTATCATGCAGAGTAAAACCAAGTTCCTGCAGTTGGTGACGGACAGCGTGACGGCCCGATCGGGCTGTCAGCATCATTTGTCCCGCCTTACCGCCAATTAATTCCGCATTGATAATCTCATATGTTTCCGTATGTTTAAGGACTCCATCCTGGTGGATGCCGGATGAATGAACAAAGGCGTTAGTCCCGATAACCGCTTTGTTGACCGGTATAGGTATTCCCATCAGGCTCGACACTAAACGGCTGGTTTTATATATTTCTTTAGTATTAACCTGATGGTGATAGTTTTGGAAGTAATCGCTGCGGATAGTCAGAGCAACGACGATTTCTTCCAGAGCAGCATTGCCTGCTCGCTCGCCGATACCATTGATATTGCATTCCACCTGACGTGCTCCGTTCTGTACGGCAACCAGTGAATTGGCTACAGCTAAACCTAGATCATTATGGCAGTGTACGCTAATGACGGCTTTATCTATGTTGGGCACCCGGTTCATAATCTGCTGTATCAGCTCTCCAAATTGTTCCGGAACGGCGTAACCCACAGTATCCGGGATATTAACAACAGTGGCACCGGCGGCAATTACTGCTTCCACTACGCGGCATAAATAATCAAGTTCACTGCGGGTGGCATCCATCAGTGAGTACTGCACGTCATCAGTATACTTCTTGGCGTATTTTACTGCTTCCACGCCCATGTTGAGAACAGTTTCCGGGTCCTTGCGCAATTGATACTGCATATGGATGGGTGAAGAAGAGAGGAAGGTATGAATACGAGGACGTTCAGCTGCTTTGATTGCTTCCCAGACGGCATCGATATCCGGTTTTAGGGCACGGCCTAAAGCGGTAATAATGGGACCTTTAACTTCTTTAGCAATCCTTTGCACGGCTTTAAAATCTCCCGGTGAAGAAATAGGGAAGCCGCACTCAATGACATCAACATTTAAGCGAGCAAGCTGTTTTGCTATTTTTAGCTTTTCCTCCTCATTCAGTTTGGCACCAGGGGTTTGTTCCCCGTCACGCAAGGTTGAGTCAAAAATGATAATCTTTTCAGTCATCATGATCACCCTCCAGCTTTTTATAGATAAAAAAAAACCTTTCACCTTAGAGGCGAAAAGGTCCGCGGTACCACTCTAATTAGTTCGTCAGCATGACGAACCAACTTTAGATTCCGTAACGTGGCAGACGTCCGTGCTTACTTTGTTTCAGCACCGGCATTCCGGGGTGAGTTATTGATGGACCTCAGACCGTCTTGCACCACCCGACGGTTCTCTGTAACTGAGGTTACCACTTTTTTTCCCCATCATCACTTTAGCTTTAAAATTTCTTTTAATCATAACAAATCACAGCAAAAAGTCAAGGTTAAATTTTTTATTATTAAACGGGGATAGTACTGTTATCTGGGTAGTGGGCAAAAAAATGTCACAGGCGGTGATCCGGATGCAGAATAAGCTCTATGCCGCCCTTGATGTTGGCGGTACTAAAATTTATACTGTACTGGCAGATGCAAATAAGCAGATTATAGCACGACAAAAGACAGCCACTTTGGCCGAAGCAGGGCCGGAAAAGGTCATCAAGCAGCTCATAGCCACCGTTAGGCAGTTGATGAAAACTGAGCAGCTGCAGGATGCGCAGCTGGCTGCAGTGGGTGTCTGCATTGCCGGCTTCTATGACTGGCACAATCGTATACTTGTTCACTCTCCGAATTTACCTGGCTGGTCTAATGTACCCCTGGAAGAGATTTTAGCAGCAGAGTTTGCCGTACCGGCAAGAGTCGAAAATGATGCCAATGCCGCTGCCGTCGGCGAAGTATCCTTCGGTGCCGGTAGAAATCATAATAATGTTGTTTTTGTTACCATTAGTACAGGTATCGGGGCAGGACTAATTATCAATGGTCAGTTATATCGGGGCAGCAGTGGGGTAGCAGGTGAAATTGGACATTTTATTGTCCAACCGGACGGACCGCGCTGCGGCTGCGGCCAGCAAGGTTGTTTAGAAACAGTTGCCTCCGGTACCGCCATTGGTCGCCAGGGTCAAAAGGCTGCAGCTTGCGGTCAGTCTGCACTGCTGCAGTCTCTGGTCAGCGAACCTGCAGCAGTGACTGCACAGGAGGTGTTCAAAGCAGCCAGGTTGGGAGATCCGGCAGCGCAGAAGATCCTGCACGAAGCATTGACTTATCTGGGCTTAACTTTAGTCAATATTGTCAATTTGTTAAACCCCTCCGCAGTGATCTTGGGAGGCGGTGTCACTGCTGCCGGTGACGAAATCCTGCTGTCTTTACGTAAGATCATTGCTGAGCATGCTGTTTCCGCAGCAGCTAAAGCTGTGCAGCTTAAGCTGGCTGCTTTAGGGGAAGAAGCGGGAGTGCTGGGGATGCTGGCATTACTCTAAATCAGTTAAAATACCTCCGTAAACAGGAAATAGCATCCACTTTGTCGAATTTGCCTGGAGAGAGGTGATATTATTGATTGAAGCCATCTTATTTGACTTGGATGGAACACTGTTGGATGTTGATATGGATGATTTTTTAGACCGCTATTTGCTGAAACTATCAACCCACCTCAATTATGCCGATCCTGAACGCTTCGCAAAAAATATTTGGGCCTCAACGGGGGCCATGGTAAAAAATACAGATCCGGCTCTTACTAATGAGGACGCTTTTCTGCAGCATTTTTTTAAGTGGATCGAGCAGCCGCAAAATGAAGTTATGCAGTTAATAACAGATTTTTATCAGCATGTTTTCCCCTCTCTGCAGGCCGATGCCGGTCCCTTTCCCCATACCCAGACCGCAGTCAATGCGGCACGCAAATTACAGTGTCCGCTGGTGCTGGCAACAAACCCGATTTTCCCCCTGGCAGCTATCAAGCACCGGCTGACATGGGCAGGTCTTGCTGCAGAGGATTTTGCACTAATTACTGCCTACGAAAACATGCATTTTACAAAACCTAACCCGCAGTACTACCGGGAAATAGCCAGTAAACTTAACGTGAATCCTCATAACTGCATCATGGTGGGAAATGACATAATGTTTGATATTCAACCTGCGAAGGAGGCCGGTTTTAAGACATACTTTGTAGACGAAACTGCCGGCGGCTTTAACCAGGCGGAAAGCAGTGGCCGCCTGCAGGATTTGGTCATTTATTTGGATTCAATTAATTTAAGTAGAGTAGAGGAGGATGGTCATGCTTCCCAACAAAAATAATCACCTGGCTGACGTTTCCCAACACTTGGTAGATGTGGCTATGGGCCGCACGCCTGCAGATCTAGTCATTACTGATGCCCAATTAGTTAACGTTCATACTGCCGAAATTATTCCTCACACAGATGTGGCAATAGCTAAAGGAAGAATAGCTTTGGTCGGTAAAGCCGATCATGCTATCGGACCCGACACAAAAGTAATTGATGCCCAGGGGGCATATCTGACACCCGGCTTTTTAGACGGCCATATTCATGTAGAGAGCAGTATGGTCACAGTAACAGGTTTTGCCCAGGCAGTAGTGCCTTACGGTACAACCGGTATCTTTATGGACCCACACGAGATTGCTAATGTCCTGGGTCTTGAAGGCGTACGCCTGATGCACGAAGAAGGTAAAAATCTGCCTTTACGGGTTTTTACTACTGTTCCTTCCTGTGTCCCGGCAGCCCCTGACATGGAAGATGCCGGTGCAGCCATTGGTCCGGCTGAAGTGAAGGAAGCGCTGTCTTGGGAAGGTGTAGTCGGTTTAGGAGAAATGATGAATTACCCCGGTGTTTTAGCTAATGATGATCAAGTCCATGCCATCATCAAAGAAACGCTTCGGGTCGGAAAAGTAGTAACCGGTCATTTTGCTATGTCCGCTACCGATAACAACCTGCAGGCATATCTGGCAGCAGGGGCAACTTCCTGTCATGAATCGGTAACAAAAGAGGATACTTTGGCCAAATTAAGAAGCGGTATGTACACCATGCTGCGTGAAGGTTCAGCCTGGCATGACGTTAAGGAAACTATCCGGGCCATAACGGAAGAAGACATTGACACTTCCTATTGCCTGCTTTGTTCTGATGATACACACCCGGAAACGATTCTGAGACGGGGACATTTGAACCATGTTGTACGGCGGGCCATTGAAGAAGGCTTAAATCCTATTCGTGCCATTCAAATGGTAACAATCAACACCGCCCGTTATTTTCGCTGTGATCAGGATCTGGGCAGTATCGCCCCCGGAAAAGCTGCAGATTTACTGCTGCTCTCCGATTTAACCCGTGTGACGGTGGATAAAGTGCTGTTGGCCGGTAACGTGGTCGCCGAAAAGGGGAAAATGCTTATAGCAGAACCCGCAGTGGAGTATCCCGCCTTTGTCCGTCAATCTGTACGTCTGGCTCGGCCTCTGACAACTGCTGATTTTCTCATTACCGCACCCTCCGCTGCGGCAGAAGTGGAGCTGCGTGTCATTAAAATCATAGAAGCACAAGTTACTACAGAAGAAATGCAGCGGACAGTACCGGTTAATAACGGTTATCTGCAGGCAGATCCTGCTTCTGATATAGCCAAGGTTGCCGTCTTTGAACGACATCGCTCCAGCGGCAGCCATGCCCTTGGTTTTGTAACCGGCTTTGGCTTTGCAAAAGGCGCAGTGGCCTCAACAGTTGCCCATGATAGTCATAATTTACTAATCGTGGGTACCAATGATGAAGATATGGCCTATGCAGGTAATGTTTTGGCTGAGTGTGGAGGTGGTTTGGTTGCAGTGGCTGAAGGCCAGGTACTGGCCTTGGTAGAGCTTCCTGTTGCCGGTCTGATGTCAGATCGTCCCGTTGCCGAAGTAGCTGCTGCTGTCGCCGCGCTGGAACAAGCTTGGCGCAAACTTGGCTGCACTTTAGTCTCACCCTTTATGACCATGGCAATGCTTTCGCTGCCTGTAATTCCAGCCTTACGTATCACTAATCGTGGTTTAGTTGATGTCAACAATTTTTCCATAACCCAGCTGCTGGTTAATAGTTAATAATTGAAACGTTTAGTAAAGTAAATAAATCAGGGTAAACTAAAAAAGCTCATTTAGAGCTTTTTAGTTTTTACCTGAGGAGGTACTACAAATGCAGCCAACTATCGTCATAGGTGAATTTCGTTCCCTCGATACTGCCAGACTGGCCATTCAAAAACTGCATGAACATAATTTTTCAGACATCTCTTTGCGTCAGATTGGCCCTGCACCGGGTAATAGTCTGGATTCAATGACTAATGCTTATGCCGGTGAACTGCCGCTATTTGCCCGGGGAGTTCCCGGAAGTGATGTGGCGGTGGAGGGGAAAACAGAGGCCCTATACAGTGAAGAAGATGCCAAAGAAATTATGGGGGGAGATGTTAAAGCAGCCAATGCTTACGCTGTAGTCGTGAGGGTTAGAGATGAATCAGACCGGCAGCTGACAAAAAAAATATTAACAATGTATGGTGCCGAGACACAGTATAACAAGATGTAAGCAATATTAAGATGATGCTATGAACAATGAACAACCACAGCGTAGTGCTTTGAATCATTAAGAAGTAATTAAGAATGGAACCAAATCAGAAAAAAACCGTCAGAATTAAGCACAGGAGGTGAACTAATGCGGAAAATACTTTATGCTACTTTTGTGCTTCTCATAGGGTTTATGATGCTGATGCTGGCGGCCTGCAGCAATGAGGGAAATACTTTTAAAGCAACCGTTCTCGACAATAATGAAACTACTTTATTAGTAGAACCTGATGCAGATACGACCGAAGCAAAATCTGCCGATAAAATATCTGTATCAGTTAAAGATGCAGCAATTCTTGACAGTAATGACAATGAAATTTTAATTGAAGATATTAAGGTAGGCAGTCAAGTGGAAATTTCATACCGAGGTGGTATCGCCGAAAGCTACCCGGCACAACTGCAAAAAACCTACAAAATTAAATTACTAGACTAATTAAATACACACTCTTTTGTAAAAGAGAAGGGGCAATTCCACAATAATTGCCCCTAACTTACGGACTAATAACGTCCGATAATATATATTATGTTAACTTGCTAATATTTTAAAGTAAACCAAGCCGCCATACTCTCGTTTATGTCCTCACGCTGCTCAAAAAGGATACTATTTAAAGTCAGGCCAAGTGATTGCAGTGGGATTACCGTAATTATAGATATTAAGGATTTCTTTCTGCTGGAGTCCAGCAATTTGTTCCGAATTCTTTTCTGCTTCTGCCAAAGTAGAGCCATTTGCTGACATATCATTGGCAATGGCTACTTTTTTGTTCATATCGGCCAAATCAGTGACCACTCTGACTAAGATCCCGTCGTCTTTGTCAAGATAGTACTCTTGTTTTACGGTATAGGTTAGATCCTCCTGGATTTGAAATGCTTCAGCAATGTTGTCGGTATACTCAGCAGTATAAACCTCCACAGCTTCACCATCAATGGTTTCCTCCCTGTCAAGCTGATACTGCAATTCTTTACCATACCCGTAGGGTCGATTCTGGGTTACTTTTTGCGATACCCAACCATCTTTGCTTAAAACATAAGAATCTACTGTATCCGCATCGTCCCCTTTCTCATAAAATATTTCCTCCCATAAATATTCATCGTCAGAGGAAATAACTTTGACATGTTCTTTGTAGGGATTTTGCCAGACCTGTCCTGCCAATATGACTTTTGTGTATTTATCAGTATCTTGATCATATGTTTCTATAATCTTTTCATAGTCATAACCTGCCTGATAAAAATCAGCAACTGCTTTTTCAATCTCACTTTCACCTTCATTACCTGTTGTATTACACCCACTTAAAGTTAGTAAAATTAAGCAGATAAGCAATACCACAAGATATTGTTTTTTCATGTCTGCACCTCTCTTTCAACTCAAATTTAATTTAAAGTTTTCTCTGCAGCTGATGCCGGATCATTCCGGTTCTGCCTTTCGTAATATTTTGCCATATGGATGAGCTTTATCGCTATCAGCAACAACAAGCAGCTTGTTTTCTTCAATCATTTTTTCAATGCGTAAAGCATACCAGCTGTCGCTAACCCCTATTGGGTACTTTCCCATAATTTCACCGATGAGTCTGGCCATCAGGAAATCTCCTTCTGGTATGTTGTTTGCTATCAAATAATCATAAAAATGAATAGGCACAGAAATTAATTTGCCGTTGACAACAGCCCGTAAGGGGGCGTTTTCCTGCACTAATTCGCCCCAATAGCTGCTGTAAAACAGCTTCTCAGCTTGAGATAACGGTTTTTCCAGGGACAGGAACATATATAATTTACCGGGATGCATTGACCCCCAATCATGATAAACAGCCGTTTGCTGATCAGATAACTTGATAAATTCGGGTAAGTCGATCACTCTTAAATCACAATTTATACCCCTTAATGTATGACAAACAAAATAAAAGCCGCAAACGGCAGCAGGGCAACTGCTTTTCCAAATCCTGATCGTTGTACCTTCCTTTGCTGCGGTCAGAATTTTTTCCATATCCTGACGTTGGTTTTGAAAAAATTCTTCTCGTTCTTTGTCGGTAAAGCCAAAACGTCCCCACAGCTGTGTAAAAACATTTTTACGGGAAGCCCCATCAAATTCACTTGCTATATCACCTATATCTAAGGCAAAACCAATACAAACTACATCCTCTGCATTACCTTCGATAGCCTGACCTTCAATAAGTTCGGCCCTATAAGGATTTTGCCCAGTATAGTGATTGTACCCAGTCAGCATATTTTCCGCATTATATTCTTTGGCCATTCTTATTACTGCCTTTGTATTTTGGTTAAAAACAACTTCAAGCATAGTTTATCTCCTTTATACTTAGCTCTTAGTCCATCTGTTCTTATAAAGATTAGCAATGGTTGTTTTAGCTGCTGAGAGCAAACTCTCCATGATTTATACTATATTCTGGAGTGCGTAGGTAAAAGCAAAGCAACCATCTGACATCTATGCTTCAATTTCCATAATTAGTTCTTTAAAGTACGTCCCGATTTCTACCAGCCGTTCATCAGTTAGCTGAATAACTTCTTCACTATGTTCAGCAAACTCTGTCAAAGCTAATTCGGCATAGTTGGGAGCAGGTGAAAATTTTTTCTCCATAATGTCATTAGTAGTAAGGTCCATTTTAAAATATACACGTGGACCTTCAAGCGTACCCGTAACAGTACCTGTGGATTTAGTAATAGTGAAAGTCATAGTGTTTTCCTTCGTGTTAATTGATACATTACCCTCATTGGATGTGCCAAATTCGACAAAGATTTTTAGCCCGGCAATATACATTGACTTGGTTTGATAATTATAATCAAGATAGTCAGCGATTTCACTGTTAGACATTTCATAATTCCTAGGTTGATTAATTATTTTGTCTTGATCTGTTTGTGATGTTTCGGGCTCATTAAGCATGTTGGGCTTTTGCGCACAAGAAACTAGCAATAAGCTGATAATTATGAATAAAGCAGCATATTTTTTGTGCATGGCTCCCAACTCCTCTGTTTCCTCAGAATTCTTCTTTATTCTTCTTTAAGCTTAAAACACCTTGAAGTGTTAGTGCCAGGCCTATTAACCCTATGTAGATGAAAATTATTAGAGACAGATAGATACCTATCTTTTACGTCTGCCATACTGATCGAAATTTTGCTTCAAGGCTTTCTCAACGGGGATAATTGTACCCAGCATGATTATTACCTGCACCACAGAAAGCAGTGCACCTGCCCAGCTAATGACAGCAGTGGATTTGCCAATTAGTAAGAGCATAATGACAATAGTAATAACTAGCAGCGTCCGGCCCACTGCAGACCAGGTTTTACCACAATATCGGTGTGCAAATTCCCAGGTATCTTTGTTTTTCATGGACATAGCTGTTCTATACCCGAACACACTGTTAATTTGTTTAGGCGCACTTCTGCTGAACAATCTGCCGATCAGAATCATGGACAAGGGAATCAGGAGCGACATCAAAAACATAAAGATCCAGAACAGCATTATGTCACATCCTTTAGCATTTTATGTGAAACTCTTAACAGCTACAGCCATCCTTGCACCTGTTCCCGCAGCTGCACCATAATTGAAGTGGGGCGCTAAATCGTATGCAAAGCTGTAGCCGTACAGTTCCGGCCTATAGCCGGCAATAGCTTCTTTTACAACTTTGATGGCCTCACCATAGTCGTCTTCATTTTCAAACGGCTTCCCCTGAAAATATATCATTTTACAGGGTGGCAGGTCTATGATTTCGTAGCCCTCCGGCAATGGTTCCTGACAGATGACAGGGACTTCAATGCCGGCAGCTATTGTGGAAGTACCCTCTTTTCTTAGCTGCTGGGGCAAAGTCAGCAGTGCTGCCGTGTCGTATTTTTCAGGCACGCTATTTAGTATTTCCTCTCAGTCACAGCCCTTTTCCTCACAATAGGAAAAGTAATCAGTGGCTTTTTTGGAGCGCAAAAGTATTAATTTCCGAGCAGGCCGCTCTATAACAGTAACGGTAACTACCGGAGACACTTTTCTTTTCATTATCTCCCCTGCTTTGATAGAATATTATTTTACTTTCTATATATTCCACACTTTGCTTTTTCTTCCTGCCACTTCTTCCTCTTTTTACAATCTATGGTAAAGAAGGAGATAAAGTTATGCATAGCGAAGTAAGAGTAGAAAAGGCGGAATTACAGTACTTCAGTTGGAGTTGACGACAATGAAAAAAAAGCTTAAAAGATACCTACAGCATCTTGACAAAAGAAACAAGTTGATTGGCGGTCTTTTAAAAGGTGCGCTTTATAGAAAAAGGCAGCTCTTTTATTTTTTTAGGAAAGCCGGATGTAAAGTTGAAAAGAAGACTGTCTTGTTTACAGCTTATCGAGGTAGAAGCTATTCCTGCAGTCCCAAAGCTATCTATGAATACATGTTAAACAATGATAAATATCAAGATTATCACTTTATCTGGGCATTTAAAAATGTAGCTCCGTATGAATTCTTACTGCAAAACAGAAACACAACCATCGTTAAATACCCGGGCAGGGAATTTGAAAAATGCTTGGCCAAAGTGGAATATATAGTGTCTAATTGGCGTTTACCTGAACATATCTATCCACGGAGACACCAAAAGTTTTTGCAATGCTGGCATGGCACACCTTTAAAAAGACTTGGCTTTGATATAGAACGTGGACAAAATGCCAAACTCTCAATGTCTCAAGTCAGAAAAAATTATTTAAGAGATGCTCAGAAAATTACTTATATGTTATCCCCTTCAAGATTCGCTACGGAGAAATTTATCTCAAGTTTTAATCTGGCAAAACTTAACAAAGCTGATTGTATAATCGAAAAAGGTTATCCCAGAAATGATTTTCTCTATAATTTTACTGATGAAGATATTATCAGAGTCAAAAAATTATTAGGTCTCGAGCATATGCAGAAAAAGATTATTTTGTATGCTCCAACTTGGAGGGATAATCAGCATACAACAGGCGTTGGTTATACTCTTGACCTGGGTACCGATTTTGATAAGTTAAGAATGGCACTGCAGGATGAGTATATTATCTTGTTTAGAGCCCACTACTTGGTCGCCAACAAGTTTGATTTTGCGAAATATGCAGGCTTTATTTATGATGTGTCACATATCGACGACATAAATGACCTGTATATAATCTCTGACTTATTAATCACAGACTACTCAAGTGTATTCTTTGACTATGCAAATTTAAAAAGACCAATGATCTTCTATATGTATGATTTAGATTTATATCAGGAAATACTGCGAGGATTCTATCTGGACTTGGAGGAACTGCCCGGTCCCATTGTAAGAAGTGAAAATGAACTAATTGCAGCAATCAAAAATAGTACCAATGTTGACGAAGAAGTCATCACTCGATTTAACAAGAAATTCAACTATTTGGAGGATGGACAAGCTGCAAAAAGAGTTGTTGAGGAGGTCTTTCAGTAATGAAAAGAGTCTTAACTTATGGTACGTTCGATCTATTACATTTTGGCCATCTTAGATTGTTAAAAAGAGCAAAAGCTCTCGGTGATTATTTAGTGGTGGCCTTATCAACGGATAAATTTAATACCCTGAAAGGCAAAAGGTCCTATTACAATTATCAAATCAGAAAAGAAATGCTGGAAGCTATCAGATATGTTGATTTGGTTATTCCCGAAGAAACATGGGAGCAAAAAGTGTCAGACATAAAAAAATATAATATTGACATTGTCGTAATGGGTAGTGACTGGGCCGGCAGTGAAAGATTTGAGCACTTAAAGAAATATTGTGAAGTTATATATCTGGATCGAACTGAAGGCATTTCTACCACACAAATCAAACAAGCTTTAAAGCTCCAAGAGCAAAATATTAAAAAAGCCGCTACAGGTTATTAGAAATGAAACCCCCAACACTTTCATTAAGAAGTTCGGGGGTTTCACTGTTTATACTGGCTATATTCCTAAAACACTTTAAGCAAAACGGAAAACTCCATCCAGTCAATCTTATTTTTGCCGCTTTCCGGCTCCTTATGACCATGGATATGATGGAAAAATAGTTTTACGGCAAGCTTCTCATTTTTTTCCACAAAGATCATCTCTTCATTTTTGACCGTTTCCTGACCGATGTTAGCTGCATGAATCTCTAAAGCAAGCCCTGTCAGATCTTTTTCATATAGTACCTGCCCACCGGCTGCTATGCGCAGCATTTGTCCGTCAAAGGCAGCACTAATGTTTTCTGAACTTTGCAGTTCATTTTGCAGGCCAAAATTAGTGGCAAAATAGTAATCATAGCCCTGTACTTCTATATATGATGGACTTTTCTGGGGATAGTGAGCAAAAAAGTCAGCATCAGGCTTGATGTATGACAAACCAAAGCCAAAGGTTTCTTCCATTTGCTCAAGCGTAAAATTATCAGGCAAAACCTTGAGATCCTGTAAGCTATGTTTTCTGTTAAAGTACTCGATAATGGAAACAATTCTATTCTGATCTGCCGCGGGTACTGTAGTAGAAGGAATGATGGCTCCGTCTACAAGCATCTGATTCTTAATGAGGAGGTTATTCATCTGCTGATTCTGACTATACTTAGACACAGCATATGCGCTCCAGGGACCCGCAACTGTCAATAAAGCCAAGATGGACACTGCTAAGACGATTCTAATGTTAGCAGTTTTTTTCTTGAAGGCATAGTAGAGCATGCTGCCCGTTGTCCACAGTCCACCTACCAGCACCAAGTACCTGTTTTCTGTTATGCCATAAGCATTGATCCGAATCCCCATCGCCACAAACATCATTAACAATATAGGCAAAATGAGTTTGGGGAAAAATCTAATAAAAATATTCGCCCAGCTGTTCTCTTCCCTGATGATATAAATAAAGAAAATGACAACGGTGCTGATCAGCGAATACCAAAGAACCAGATGGGAAACCATTATTTCCGGCCAGATTCGGGTTACAATAATCTTGATAAAATAGGCGTAAAGAATAGCAGTGTAAGCTGTGATTAAAGGTAAAACGATATATAACAATAAGATTTGCAGGGATTTAGGGTAGTCCTGTCCGCTGTCTTCTACCCCAAACTCCGGTACTCCCGCCAGAAAATAGGCAGGTGCAAAGATTCCGGCCACAACTAACCAGAAATCAAAATAGAGTTTGCTGTCAATTTCTACAGAGAATAGAATATCGATCGTTCCCAGTATGGCGACCAGTCCTAAATAAAGCACTAAAGCATAAACAAAAGTTACTGCAAAGCTAGCAAACATTTTCAGCACATAAAATTCAAAACCATCTCTGTTCCACATGTAGGGGATCGTTAAAAAGAGCACGTAAAAAGCCAGGTTTATGGCAATATATCTGGTTACGGTAACCATTCTTAGTTCGGGCAGTAAATAATTGTAATAAGAAAATAAAAAAGCAGCTGTTATTACATAAACAGCGATAGCAGAAGCTTTGGATATGGTGCTTCTTTCCTGTAAAGCTCTAAAACATAAAGTTAGCGGGACACCTAATGCTAAAGACATAGCTATCCTCAGGTTTGTCTCATCAGCAGTACTTTGATGATTAGTAATAATCAGTATCATCACAACAGCTGCAGCTAGCAGCAGCGGCTCCGGATATCTTTTATAGCTTGTCAGCAGCCGTGCAGCTGTATCTTTAATCAGACCTAGAATTCTTTTCACAGCGTATCCCCACAATCTTTTTTAGATTTTAATTAACACTTAAGCCCATTGCTGGTTACCACTTTCTTTGTACCATGCTAATGCTTTTTTTTCTAAGGCTTTAACAAATTCATCTTTTCCCTTACAATATGCTTCAATATCATCGTGATGCAGTTCAGCTAAAGCGCTCTTAAGTTCTCCATACTCAAAGGCGTCCCTGGGATGAGTTCTTAAATAGTCACGCACAGCTAAATGCCTCTCTATCTCAGTAGTATTGCTCTGCGCAAAAATATGAATCTGATGAGTTCTGACCTCGCTTCCCTTTCTAAAATATCTTCTCCCCGTGATGCCAAACTCACCTTTAGGCTCATAACCGATTGCTATAAATTCTTGATTGTATTGATCAACCTGTGCGATATCTCTCACAACCGGCATCATATCTATAATTGGTTTAGCTTTTAAATTCTCCACAGCTGTGCTGCCAATATGATAAATTGCAACTAATTCCTCGCCCAGAATCTTTTTTATCTTTTCTGCCTCCTCGGTAAAAAGCAATGGCCAGCGGCTGTCGTAAGCCACAACCTCTACCTTCATCGCATCTTCTCCTTTCACATCAAAAAAAACATTTGCTTTGCTTCTTATGCTTGCTTTAAAGTTACAACAACTAACTCCGGCCGGTTAAAAACACGCAGTGGAAAAACACTGTTCCCCAATCCCCTGCTCACAACCATCGCAGTAGTATGGTCGGTGTGTACTCCTTGGGTAAACTGCGGGAAAAATCCTTGGTTTGGGGCGATCAGCCCACCAATAAACGGCAGCCTGATTTGACCCCCATGGGCATGGCCGCTAAAGACCAAATCTAACTGCATCTCCCTATAAACACTGAACAGCTCCGGCCGGTGAGAAAGCAGGATGTTAAAATCAGTCTCCAGCCCGGCACACAATTCCTGTAGCTTTGCTTTCACATAACCACTGCTGTCAACCCATAAGTATGATTCTTCCCTCTCCTGATTAGCCGGATCGGCTAAACCTATGATACCTATTTTTGCTCCGTTTTTTTCTAAAGGCTCATATGCATCTTCCATCATATGTACCTGCAGGGCTTGTAATTTGCTCAGCAGTACGTCATAGTCATCAGATAACTGTTCATGATTTCCGCTAACATAATAAGTGGGTGCTATTTTAACTACTTCTCTGATGAATGCGACTGCTGTCTCTATTTTTGTCTTACGTCGATCAATCAGGTCCCCTGTAATCACAATCATATCTGGCTTAAGCTGTTTTATTTCTGCAACAAGTTTGCCCCGGAAATCCTTATTATGCAGATCAGAGATCTGCACGATAGTATAATTGTCAAAAGCTGCAGGCAATTTAGGACTGGTATATGTATATTTAGATATGACCAGGGCATTATTCTGCAAGATAAAAAAGATAACGGCAGTAAGCAGGAAACATAAAAACTGCAGCAGGGTTTTGTTCGCTTTTTTCCAAGTTCTCATAAATAACCTCACTAGGTTTCACAAACCCAAATCAAGCTTTAAGCCGCTTGTACTGATTGATTCTAGAATAACACAAAATAAACCCAGAAATGTTAAGATGTTATAAAATAAGTAATAATTATCTAGAACAATTCAGCAAGCAGTTGAATTATCTGCTTGGCTGTTTTAATAAAACTTTAGCACCGGCAGTGAAGCAAGAAACAACAAATATCAGGCCACAGCAAAGCTAATAAGCTTAAGTTCCCAGTGATTGTTGACATATTTAGCTTCATATGTCGGCAATACCGCTCCCAAAGAACCAAACCAGGATACAGCTTCAATTTGAGCAGTATCGTTCCCATATTCTTTTAAATCAACAGATAATACCGTGCCGTCTATCGCCCTGTTGGGAAAGCTGCTGTTATACCATTCAATCTTTGTCGGATCATCTTTGATCTCCTCGTAACTATATACGTGAGGACACAGATCAGTAAAGTTATCTAAAACTTTCTCCTGGGCTCTCCTGCTTAACCCTTCCAGACTATCTAGTTTGATAGCAATAAAACTGTTCCCGCCATTTTCTATCTCAAACGCCGCTTTCATCACCGTGGTATATAATTCTACCTTTTTCATTTCTTCTGCATTAATTTCTGGGTGACTATTTTCAGCTTCCAGCGGAGTCTCCTGCACAGGGGAACTACTGCACCCGCTTAAAAACAGCAGCAATAATAACAGAAAAATCACCATGCGGCGCATAAGCTACTGCCACCCTCCTCACATTTCATTACCTGCTGCCGGATGAAAAAAACACAGCTATGAGCATTTTACTGGCTAATTGCTGTGTTTATTCTACCTGTTTATGGCTAATCCCTTTTCTTAATGACCACAACTTTATTTTTCCTTCTTGCAACCCATTAATGACAGCGACAAAAATGGTCGCCACCAGGCCCCCGGAAAAACCATTATTATAGAGATTTAATCCCCCGTGCAGAATACCAACATTAGATACAATGCTTAAATGAACAAAACCGGCAATAATTCCAACAAGCGGTCCAAACCGGCCGGCCAGAGGTGCCAAAGTTGTGCCGAAAAGCGCTGCTAAAAGGGGGCCGGGAGCAGATGCCTGCAGAACTGATAACGGTTGTATTTTGGAAGAGGTTCCCAACCAGATACCGAGCATAATCGGTGCAATATTGACGGGATGCTTACCGCAGGCAGCAAAACCTACCATCGTTAATAAACCGCCCACTGTAGCACCGTTATAGTGCCCGCCTACCAGCTCCAGATAAGCAGACCCCATCAGACCTACTATCCCCATATTGACTAATGTATTGGCAAAACCACCCAGAGCAACAAAGTCTGTTATCAAAGTGCCTGACTGCTTCAATATTTCTCGATAATCTTTTCTTCGGTCTCTTCCTAAGATTACTCCCAACAGCAGCATGCTGACAAACATGGGGAGAAAAATCCAGCGTAAAGTGCTGTTGAATTCTGTCCCCCAAATTACAACAATTTCACTATTATAGCCAAACGTTCTGAAGATGTTAAGAAACAGCATGCCCACAAAGCCGGCAGTAAAGCCGATATTATAAATATTATAGCCTGCGTGCGCTTTAAGCAAATGATTGGCCAATGGAGCAATTACAAAACCAGCCACAACTCCCACCACTATGCCGGCAGCAACGCCCCAGCCATAGCCAAAAGCTGCTTGCGTGACCAGAGGTGCCAAAGCTGTACCAAAGAGTGCTGAGTATATATATGTTTTAAAGGCCTTACCCATGACACGGCTGTAAATATATACACCAAAAATAAGGGGCAAAACCGACCAAATGTTTTTCCCAAACAGAGCGAATCCGACCATGGTGAAGATTGCAGCTATTGATATTCCATTCAGGTCAATTTTATTTATCTTTAGCAGAACAAATCCTATCAGTCCCACAAGTGCGCCGTTGACCAGCGCCGCACCAATGCCTCCGACAACCATATAGTCGGTAATCAGCATGCCTGGAGCAATGAAAATCTCCTTCAGACCGTAAAATATCTCTTGTGGAGTTTGCAGAAACAGGCCCACAGTTATTAAAAAGAGCAGATAAAAGACCACAACTAGATCCTTTGTTTTATCTTCTGCGAGAGCAAAGCCCAAATCTACACCACCTCAATAAATTTTATTAATTATAACAAAGATACAACCTGCTAAAAAAGAATGAAATATTAAAAGCCATTATCAAGCTTAATTGATAATGGCTTATTTTGCCCTACTTTCCGGTACTTACTGCAGTTTGCAGTACTCTCCTGGCAACAGACGCCGCAGTCTGACTGCCAATGCCGCCATTTTCAATAAGCACCACAAAGGCTAACGGATAATCTTCTCTGGCTAAAAAGCCGGTAAACCAGGCATGCGGTCTCTTCCCTTCCCCTACTTCGGCAGTACCCGACTTAGCACAAAGCTCTAAGCCTTTAAAATTATATTCACCGTAAACACTTAAAGTATTATTACGCATCAGAGCGCCTAGTTTTACTGCCGTTTCCGCTGAGAGCACTTGCTTTTTCTGGCTTGAAGCAAAAAAGCCATAGTTATCTGCAATCAGGCGGGGACTAATCAGCACACCTTGATTGGCAATGGCACCCATAAAGGCCATAAAGTTAAGCGGATTTGCCGTATTAGTATATTGGCCGATACCTGCCCAGGCCAGATCTACAGCGGCTGCATTGCGGACATCCACTCTACCCACGGCAGTTTTAATGCCATCCACAACCAGGTATGAATTAAAGCCGGCTAGGTTTGCATACTTCTGCAGGACAGCGTCCCCCAGTTCCAAAGCTATTTGGGCAAAGGCTGCATTGCAGGAATGAGCCAGCGCCTGCTCCAGGGCAATATCGCCATGGATTCCGGTACAGGTAACTGTATCTGAACCAATCTGCATTTTGCCTTCGCAGTGGTAAAGCTTATCCTCCGGCAGATTTTCCAGGGCGGCAGCAGCTGTAACTATTTTAAAAATAGAGCCGGGTGGATAAACTGCAGACAGAAGGCGGTTAATGTAAACACCCTCATATTTCTCCGGATAATGACTAATATTAGGTGGCTGTTCCGGATCAAAAGACGGTGCACTGACCATACACAGGATTTCTCCCGTCTGATAATTATAAACACCCACTGCTCCTTTACGTCCATTAAGAGCTTTATAAGCAGCAGCACACAGATTGGCATCCAGAGTGAGGGTAAGATTAGCACTTCTGTTTGGTTGATTCTGCAAACGATAAACGCCATTAAGCAGGTTCCAGCCAATTATATGCTCTCTGAAGGCTACCTGCGCTCCGACAGCAATATTGTTGTCAGTATCTCCGGTTGCATGCAGCATAGCAGTACGCACCGTTTTATCCCGGTGATATTTTGTAACACCATCAACCATTTCCAACAGCACCTGGCCGGAGCGATCATAAATAGTGCCGGATACTGTTAGCTTTGCCTGATTATTAAATAGATGTTTGTTGGCAGGATACTGCACCCAGGTGGAAGCCTGATTAAAATATCTCACAACAAAACACACCAGGCCAATGGTCAGCAGCGCTACCAGTACCAGTAAAACAAGTGCACGTTTTGCCAAAAGCTTCATAGCTATCACCTGGCTATAAGAATAATTTCTCAAACATCCGCTCATTTCACAGAGTAAATGAAAGCCAAAAGCGCCCACGAGGTTAACATGGATGTACCGCCATTAGAAACAAAAGGTATCGTAACCCCGGTCAACGGCAAAATATCAACAGAACCTAAAACATTTAGTGCCGTCTGGAGCAGAAAGATGGTGGCAGCTCCACAGGCAGCTATGGCATAAAAAGAGGAAAGACTGCTTTTTATGATAATGACGGTATAAACAGCAAAAAAAACGATCACCAAAACTGCCAGGAGCGCAATCAGCAAACCCCATTCCTCACAAAGCACACCAAATACCAAGTCTGTATCTGCAGCAGCAACGTTTACCAAATAGCCGCTGCCGCCGCCCACCCCGAGCAGTCCACCACTGGCCGCAGCAATCATGGTACGTGTTTGCTGGTAGCCGGTGGTACCGGCATACTGCCAGACTTTGCCCCAGACAGCAAAACGCTTTGTAACATAAGGCACAAAGGCAACAACGGCAAAGCCGCCGAAAAGCGCACCGGCCAGCACTAAAGCCAGGGAACGAAGATCTCCTGACTGCATAAAGGCCATGACCACAAAGGCACCAAAAAAAACTACTGCAGATCCAAAATCCCTGATCAGGACAAGTGTTAACATGCAGGCACCCGTAAACCCGATAAAAGCAGCCATATTGCGGGTAGTGAGCAGTCTGTCCAAGGTTGCTGTGCCGGCCAGCACAAAGGCCACTTTAACCAATTCCATCGGTTGAAAGGTAATAAAACCAAGGTTAATCCAGTTTTTTGCGCCAAAATGAATCTCGCCTAGTGTCAGGTTCAGGACTAAAAGGACAAGGGCACCTGCCAACAGGAAATACTTCAGCTTCATAGCCCGACCTATCTTGCGGATTAAAAGGCTAAATATCGTAAAAACAGCCATACCAAGTAAAATTGCCACCAGCTGTTTGTAAAGGGAATGGGGAGCAGCCGAGGCGACAATGAATACATTTAAACCGCAAAGAAAATAACTCAATAAAACCAATTCCAGGTTTTCGAACTGCAGCCAACGCAAAACATGATAATGCAAACCTTGAGCTAACATCAGGGCAAATACTGTTACCGGCAGCATCGGAAAAACTGCAGCACTCCTGGTAATAATGATCTGCAGAGCACCCAGCAGCTGAAAGATAAAGATTAGTAATAGTGTAAAGGTGCCGGTGCTGTTTACAACGCCTGAATTATCGCTTACTTGTTCCTCCTGCCCCTCTTCTGCCGGCACAATATCCGCCGGAAGCAGCGCCATCTCAATCCCTGCCAGGGAGATAACATCACCGTAAGCTAATCTGTGCTGTCCCTCAACCCGGGCACCATTAACCGTTATGCCGCCCTTTGAACCTAAATCGGCAATGGACCAAACCCCGTTATGGTAAGTAAGTACAGCATGATTTCTCGATATAAAAGGCTGGTTAATCATAATATCAGAATTCTTGCCGCGGCCCAGCATGCATTCCCAGCTTTGAATCGGTACACGGATACCATTCATCAAATACAAATAACCCCAGGTTGTCTGGTTTTTCCTGTCCCGTAGCAGCGGCAGAATGCACCACAAAAAGATAATGACCGCCAGTACAGGAAGCAGCCATCTTACTAAAAGGCTATAATAATCCCCGACAGCAGCAAGGTGTGCAAAAACACTCTTTAACTTGCCTAGCCATTGAAAAAAGCTTGACAAATCCTGCAGCAGCAGCTGCTTTACTTTATCAAGAAAGTCAACCATAAGCATTTTCCTTCACTAACACTGGTCTTGTTTTGTCAGGCACGGGAGCATAATATATTTTTCCTAGACACTGTCAGTTTGCATACTTTCATCAAATATATGCTAATACTGCACTTCTGTATCAGCAAGCTAATTCCTGCCTATAAAAACACTATGCAAATCTTATTGCCCTGTTTAACATTTACCTAGCCATTAAATGGAACAGGGAGTACCATATACGGTACTCCCTTGCTGCGGAATTCATATTCTTCGGCAGCAGCAAAACTAACCGGCTAAAGAAGCAGCTTCATCCCCGATTACGTCTAAGTCAAGGTTGAAATGCTTTTTCAGTGCCTCTTTTAACTCTTCCTTACTGTTTAGCTCGGTTTCTGTAAGTTGGCCGTTAGTATAAAATTTTAAGGTATTATGATTAAGCGTAATGCGACCTTCGACAGTGGGCATGGTAACCATCCTGAATTTTCTAAAGAAGGACTCAGGATAAGTTGCCATATAATGGTTTGACATCTGACAATCTGCCAAGTTACACGGGTCTAGCTTAAAGGCAAACATTGTCCGGTATTCATCACCAATTTTATTCTGCAGTATATAACCAAAATCTTCGTCATACTCCAGGCGATAGGTATGAGTAAACTGCTGCTGATCAACCCCTACTTCTAAACGTATGGGTGCTGTCAGTCCATTCATACCGAAACCTACATCAGCAATATACTTCTGTCCGTCAATTTCGACGAGCAGCAGTTGATGTGTTCTGGAGGCAAACTCCTGTCGTTCTCTGGTTCTGTTAGTAAGCAGGATGGTTGCGTTAAATCCCATGGCGTCGAGAACATACTTAAAAAAAGTATTCATTTCAAAGCAATACCCACCCCGATTGTTAACTACAATCTTATTAAAAAGAGACTCACGATCCAATAAAATCGGTCTACCTAAGATAACATCCAGGTTTTCAAATGGTACGTTCATAGTGTGTGCAATATGCAGAGCTTCTAAGGTCTCATAAGAAACATCAGTCGGTCCGTCATAATTAATCCTTTTGAAATAAGCTTCCAGGTTAAATGCTTGATTTGGCATAATGAATACCCCCAATAATTATTGTGTATTTTTGCAGAAAACACAAGAGGTATAATTCGCCGCTCTTCGATAAATTCCTGCTTAAATCTTCAGATAATAGCGAAAAGATTATATTACCAATAAATTATCAGATTAGTTGAAGTGCAGTAAGAAGGGAATACAGATGCTGTACTCCCTTCTTTGAGCTCTATAGTTGTTTGCTGCTGCAGAAGTGCTTAACCAAGACAATTAAATTGCTTGTTCGGTACGGGTGATAAAGTCGTCTTGGGTAAATTTGCTTAAGGTGACAAAGTAAGTTGAGAAACCGGCAATGCGCACGATTAAATCTCTATACTCATCAGGATTCTTCTGGGCTGCACGAAGAGTTTCGGTGTTGACCACGTTAAACTGCACCTGCATACCGCCTAAGTTGAAATAAGTTTTGATCAGATATTTAAGTTTTTCTGCACCATTATCACCTTCAACACAAGATGGAGTAAAGCGGATATTTAGTTGATCACCATTGGATAAGGCACGATGTGGCAGTTTGGCGGCGCTTCTAAGATAGGCCGTGGGACCGTTTTTATCAAAACCCTGACGGGGTGAAATGGCATCTGCTATAGGTTCGCCGGCTTTTCTGCCATCAGGCGTAGCACCTAAACCTGCCCCCATATAAATATGTGCAGTCATGGTAAAAGTACCGCCTGAAAATCTACCCCGTGGGCCTTCAGCTTTGGCCATAATGTCGGCAAAGAGTCCCAGTGCCCAGGAGGCTAATTCATCAACCTCATCAATGTCATTGCCGTAATGTGGTACCTCATGAATAATGGTCTGGCGCAGCTGTTCGTAGCCTTCCCAATTGTTCATGACTGCGTCATACATTTCTTTTAATGATACAGTTTTGTCGTCAAAGCAAAGCTTTTTAATGGACATCAAACTGTCTCCCACATTGGAGGTGCCGCAGGCAGTCAGACCGGTACGGTTATACTTGGCACCGCCTTCTGTAACGTCTTTACCGTTATCCAGACAGCCTTCCATCATTGTGGAAGCAACAATGCAGGGGAAATATTGTGAATAGACCATTTCGAAAACATTGGCATAAGACACATTCCAATCGAGCAGATACTGCATTTGCGCCTGGAAAGCATCTTTAAATTCATCAAAGCTCTCGTATTCATACAGTTTTTTACACGGGAGCGCTGCTTTACCGGTTCTCGGATTTACACCACCATTCATGGTCACCAGCACTACATCTACCATGTTCCATATAGATTCTGCACCGGTCATGCCGCAGGCAGGCCACTCGTTCCCTGTACCGGCAGGTTCAACGCAGCCCACAATACTATAATTGCAGGCATCTTCGCGTGAGAAACCAATATCCATTAATGACTTAATGATAACTTTATCGTTTTGGAACTGGGGAATGCCACCACAAAGCTTGCTGGACTCAATACCCAAACGCCAGATCTCATCAGGTGTGTTTTTATGTATACGCAGTGCTACAGTGGGGTCAGGGATGTGTAATCTACCATATGTCTGCAGCATGCAGTAAGTAACGGGTGTCGAATCATCTGAACCATCCGGTTTCTGACCACCTAAAGTGATAGCCAGACCGGCTGTCGGGGTAAGTCCGTTATAAATGGAGGAATAAAGGCTCTGACCCTGTGCGTTTAATTCAATTATTCGCTGATTATTACCAAAAAAACCTGGCAGCACAATGATATCGCTGAGACGCAGAATAAAAGCATCAGAATACTCCTGTGCTTCCTCCATTGTAATTGTACCTTCATCCAACTGTTTTTGCAGCAGATGTCCGGTATATTTATCAATACGGCCGATGGACTGCCCATGCTGCTGGGCATCAGTGGAAAGCATTAACTGGTACAATATAGCTGCCTGCAACCCTTCCCAGTAAGTACGGGCAGGATTCTCCATAATCCAGTCTAAAGAGTCAGCCATTCGCAACAGTTCAGCCTTACGCTCTCCGCTTTCAATTTCAGCTTTTTTCCTACAAGCTTCTGCATACCGTTTAGCCAATAAAATAGCGCCGTCACAAACCCGCACGACTGCATGATAAAAAGCATAAGACTTAGCTGCATTACCAAAAACTTTGCCCTTCATAGACTCCAATTTTTCCCGTGCCTGTTGTCGCACTACACCAAAGCCCACATTTATAACTTTATCAAAGTTGGCAATATAGTGACCCTGCGGCATACCCGATACACCAAAATAACCGGGGTCGTTCTTTCCTGCCCGCAGGATACAGCCATTACCGGCTGCCTCCCAAAAGTCATCACATAATGCGCCTTCCACCATTTTAGAGATAGTCTTGTCTTGCCAATAGTCATAGGCCTCGCGGAAAATCTCCCGCTGTTCATCACTCATATAAATGGAGTCCGAGGACTGCCAGGCCTTTTTAAAGTTTTCATCAGTATCATCAACTACTCCAGGTATCCAGCGGCAGTTCCACTCAACATAAGGGCTTAAAGAACGCTCATCCGGACCCGGAGTGCCGACAAATATATCATCATCAAACACATTTATTTCCCTGGTAGCGCACCAAGTGTAAATAGCTCCCGCCCGCTTAAGGATAGGCAACTCATTTTCATGCTGCTTGTAATAGTCTGTATAAATTTTCGTCCGTTCAGAATTTATAGTCATATTACGTCCACTGGTAAAAACGTCCCGCTTCTCCCGGATGCGTTTTATACGGTCCGAAAGAGGAAGAAACTGAAACATCTGCCATCCCCCTTTATTTCTTATTTGTTACATTATATCAGAACAGACTCACTTTGTAATAAATTATTAATATTTCACTATTAAATATTTGCCATATGCTATAATAATTGCAGCAACAGCGAAAATTAACAAGTCTCAGCTAAACAAATATATACAGGAGGAGTTTTATAAAATTGAAACAAATAACCGGGAAAACATACGACATACAAGGATTTAGTGTCCAAGACGGTCCGGGTATCCGCACTACAGTTTTTTTGAAAGGCTGTCCTTTGCGCTGTCCATGGTGCCACAGCCCGGAATCCCAAGAATTTGCCACAGAACTAAACTGGTTAAACATCCGTTGTTTGGGATTGGAAAATTGCGGCTTGTGTCTTTCGTCCTGCCCACAAATGGCCATAGCCCGCGGTCCAGTCAGGCAAACAGCTCTTGGTGAGGATATCATTTATCCTGTAATTGATAAAACAAAATGTGATAATTGCGGCGCCTGTGCCGATGCCTGTAAAGCTAAAGCACTATATATGTGCGGCACCGATCAGACCGTCGCTGAGGTTATGCATCGCCTGCTGCGTGATAAGCCGTTCTTTGAAGAATCAGGGGGCGGTGTTACAGTTTCCGGTGGCGAGTGTCTCTGTCAACCTGAATTTACACTTGCCCTGCTCAAGCAATGCAAACAAAATAATATCCACACCGCAGTCGACACTACCGGCTATGTAAAGTGGAATATAATAGAAAGCGTCCTCCCCTTCACTGATCTATTCCTTTATGACCTCAAATGTATGGATAGCGCTTTACATAAACAAGTCACCGGTGTACCTAACGAACTTATTCTAGACAATGCCCGTAAAATTGCCCAAGCCGGTGGACGTTTCTGGATCCGCATTCCGGTTATCCCCCTGCTCAATGACTCAGTCGAACATTTTAACAAATATGGCGCTTTTCTCTCGGAAATAAAAGAAGCCATTGAACTCGTCCAGCTGCTTCCCTATCATACCTTGGGTGTTTCTAAACATGAACGGCTTTTAAAAAACAAAAAAGTCTTTGTTGCAGAACCTCCCTCTGATCAACTGCTGCAGGCTCGCAAAGCACAGCTGGAAGACTATGGCTTTAAAGTTATTATCCACTAAACAAAACCTCGTCTCTCAGCAAGACGAAGTTTATTAGTAACGGGTTCGTGGTAAATCTTTTCTAGAATTATTCGACTAAACTCATCTCAAATTTTTCTCGTTTGCCATTCCGTTCTATCCAAACGGTTATTATGTCATCTTTGCTAAATAAATCTTCTGTACTGCTTTTTATATAAGTTGTTATTTTCCCTCCTTCTTCAAGCAGAGCATTGTCAATCCCTTGGGAGCGGTAGCCAGTGACATATCTGAAATTAAACCTGCCTACGTTTTCTGCATCAGGACCTTTATACTGCAAAACAAAAGTTCCGTCTTCTTCCTGCTCGTAACCGCGAGGATTATCTTCTGCTTTTTCGTAATACGTATTCTCAACGGTTAATACTGCCTGCCAGTTTGCGTTCTCACCTGCAAAAGTCAGCGTTTCTTTTTGCCCTTTCGGATTCTCCCTCAAGTACAAAATCCTTGCATATATGTCATCAATCTTTTCACGCAGCTCGTAAGATTGCAAGCTAAAGAAGTCTTTGTCCTGCTCATCATCTGTATTTTTTATATAGACAATTAATAACTCTTCATTTCCATCAAATACAGCTATATCCAACCGCTTTTTGTCAGGAGTGTCCATCGTCAAGGTCATTTGTGCCTGTTCTTCTGGCTCTGCTTCAATTTCCTGCATTAAAGTAAAGTCTTCTTTTAGCTGCTCAATAACTGCTTTCACTTCTTCACGAGTCGGATAAATATAGTCATCTTCACCATCAACAATTAGTGTGCCAACTTGAAAGTCATCCAGCATTTTTACATTTAGTGGAGTGTTAGTTTGTGACTGCTCTCCACAGCCTGAAAGAAATAGTATTAGCACTAGCACCCAAAAAACCGGCAGCATTTTTTTGAACAAGGTCTCACCCTCCTTACTTGCATTTTTGGTTATTTTACCAACGGAACGGGTCTGCTAAAATCTCTTCATAAAGTGTTTCCATATATTCACGCAATGCGGTGGACTGCAGGTGAAAATAGGCTTTGTCTGCAGCATTGTTGGTGTCTGCTGTATAGGTGAGCAGCAGTTCATCCCTGCCCTCAATAACGGCTATTTGTAGCTGTTGATTATCATCAATATTATCCAGAATGAATGTGAAGATTGGTATTCCCTGTGGGCTTCCCCTTTGCTCTTGTGCTAAAGACAAATCTTCTACTAAAAGCTTAACAACAGTGTCTGTTTCTTCATCCGTAGGATAAAAAAGTTTATCTTCGGTAAATGAAAAGATTGTTCCGCTTTGAATATTATCGAACATGCTGACATCTATGGTAGAAGCCGGTTTCTTACCACAAGCAGTTAGCAAAAACAGCAGTGCCAATAACGTCATAAACAGCATTTTTCTTCTAAACACGTAATCACCTCTTTTTAAATGATTTTCAGTTTGCAGTAGGTTTTTCCTGATGCTTATGATTTTTCCAAGTAGCAGATTTTAAGGTAAACAACAATTTTAGCTGGCAGGCGGCCAGGACATGCCATTTGTACCTTCAGCAAGAATTAATTCCTGCGTATTAATGTTATAAGCAGCTATAATTTTTTCATCAAAATTGAGTAAAAACCATTCTTCGTCGCTATAATAGCCCTGCAGGGTAACGCCTAACGCAAAAGCTTCCTCTGCCAGGTCTCTCCCCGCTTCTCTAGCTGCTCCAACAACTTCGTGCGTTCTATCCTGGTGCTTCTTTATCAAAGACTCCTCAGTATTCTTTAAGTTTGTTAAATCAGCCGGAGTAGGGTTCATAATTGACGGACTTACATCTTCATACTGCTTTTCTATTGTCTCACCTACTTCGTATACGACTACGGGGATTTGATTGTCTACTATCTCATTACGATAAAGCACAAACAAGTAGGTTGGCTGCCGGGCGTTAAAAGCATCTTCATTCTGGTAGTGAAACATCACACTAACGAAGATTAAATCATTTTTGTCCTGCTCTTTAATTGCAGCAAGTGCTTCTTTAACATTAGTGTATGGTCGAGGCGAGCTAAGCGGCTCCTCGCCTAAAT
>FZPS01000122.1_pt89 | contig 68074 bp, 70 predicted proteins | sample 1817821 | NCBI WGS metagenome assembly FZPS01 (sample SAMEA104158645, study PRJEB21678) | metagenome | place: Germany | collected 2015-04-21
GAGGACGGCTTTCCACCGGGTATACGCCCGGGTACTGCCCCCCCGGTAGGGGCGGGGGAGGAGCGCGGGCAGGGTGGGAGGGGACAAAGGCCCAGTATGGTCTGTTAATTTGGAATCGATGTACTAGAAGGACGCAATAACTGCCCGGGAAGATAGAAGAAGATGCGAGGGGTGGGATTCGAACCCACGAACTCCTGCGAGAACGGACCCTAAATCCGTCGCCTTTGACCTGGCTCGGCAACCCTCGCGCATGAATGTGGTGGAATTAGATCCAGGGGCCTTCATAGTCTACTCTTTAGTCTCGCTTGGCCGTTCGCAAGCCCCACCCTCCAGGGTGGGGTAGTTTGACATCTGGTATGAGACCCTGAATCCGTCGCCTTTGACCTGGCCAGGCAACCTCGCCTGTATGTATCTCGGTGCCGGAGGCATTATATTTGTTCTCCAGCCTGGCCGACGAAGAGTCGGGGGGCGGGATCTTTCTTGCGATAGTCTTCCCGGGCGCCGCATTACCCCACGTACCTCAAACGTATCGATTCCCAACCATCGGATTCTATCAAACCCCGTTCCGGCCAGACTCTTCCCCGGACACTGGATCGGGGTCACGCCGGGGTGCGGACTGGGGAAACCCGCCCAAAAACGGTATGCTCTGTCCCCCGTCCGGGCAGCGCGCGGAGATGCGCAGGGATGCCCCCGGGATTGTGACCTCCGGAACAAACAGGTAGGACACCTGTATATCGCAAAAACCGACCGGTAATCTTCCCTTTTGGGAGAACCGGTTATTTGAAATCGATGCACCGGTCTCACACAAAGAGAGGACACGGGGGACCACACGCTCTTTGCGAACTTCACCGTGAAGCAAAGGTTTTGAGACCGCGATCCGGCCGCGGAAATTCGCGAAGTGAGAACACAGAACGTGCGGAGTTACTGGACATAACAGAGGCGGGAGAAAAATCTAATGCCTATAAAAACCATTACAATGTTAAGAAAATCAACCCCGGTCGCTACATCCGGCGCGCGTCTAAAGGGCTTTCCTGGTTGAAAAAAGCCCGAAATGTCAACAACACAACCTTTATTGAATTGATCAACCGTATTTTTAAATAGTTGGGAAAGAATGCTGGGCGAGATCCTACATATCCTGACAGCGGCAGTCATTGCCTGGGTGCTCTTCGTAACCGTTGATATCTTCTTCAGGTTGCCAGAAAGGGGAGGTGTCAGCGGAGCATCAGCCATTGCCCGGGATATCGAGGCCAGCGGGGGCGCTCTTGCGGGCGGCAACATGATGGGAAACATCGTCTGCTCTCCTGATGCCTCGGCCGGGACGCTCCTTGCCGCATGCGGCGTGTATGTCGCCGGCATCCCCGGCGGCCTCGCTGCGGCCCTGATGGTCTTCATCGGCAACCGTATCTGCCACGACCCCGGTTATGCGGGGACCACCGGAGCGGTTCTTGCCACGTTCGTTATCTATGCGTTCACCCAGGTCGGATTCGCTGCAACAGACTTCATTGCAGGCATGGTAATTGCCATTCTCACCATCCAGGGGCTCTCACACATCCACGCAAGCAGGCTCCTTGCGCAGCTCTGGAGGTTACGGCAGTGATCGCACTGTATATCGTGGCTGTGATCGCAGTCTTCGCCGTATGCAGGGCCAGCATCGAGAAGAATACCGGCAGGAAGTTACCCTACGTGAACGTCATGAACTTCGCCATCGCCGGCGCGATCGTCCTGCTGCTTGACCACCCGCTCTCCCTCGTTGCTGCGGCAGCCTACTTCGTCGGCTCCACGCTCGAGGCAAACGCGATCGCAAGCACCTACGCAGGGGGTGTCCGGCGTGGATGACCCCCTCGTGGTCCTCTTTGCAGCCGTGGCGATCATCGGTGCGGTAAGCGCCCACCTCCAGCATGACCGCTTCAACAAACTGATAGCGGTTGGAATCACCTTCGGCGGCATCGTGCCGTTCATCGTAGACCGCGGCTACCTGGACGTCGCCATCGCAATCAGTCTGATCATCCCCATAACGACGATCATCATGCTGCTGATCTGCAGGAGGGAGACCTGTGACACCTGAGTTCATCCTCGGATGCATCATTCTCATCATCGGTGTGATTGCCGCCGCGTTCCCCCGCCCGAAGACCTACCTCTCGAGGCTGATCAGCCTCGAGATCCCGGGGCTCGGGCTCCTGCTCATCATGATAGCCTACGATGAGATGCTCGCCCTGCTGACATTCGTCGCTGTTACGGCGATCTCGACTTTCGTCCTTGTGCGGGTCATCGAACGGAAGGAGGCCGCGCAATGAAGTCTAACCGGTCGATCATCACCCGGATATCAGCTACGATCTCAAGGCTCGAGAACCTCACCGGGCTCTACGCGCTCTTCCTGGTAATTGTTGTCGTACTCGGTTTTGTCACCCTGCCGTTCATCACCTACCATGGCGACCAGCTCTACCCAAAGACCCTTGACCCGGAGAGCACTCTCGACCCCTATGACCGGGGCGGCGTGCCGTTCGGGACCACCCCCGTGAAGGCCCAGTACCCTGAGAACTCGCCGTTCGTCGGTTACGTGACCACCTACCTGACTCCGTTCAGCCAGTGGCTCGCCGATACCACCCACCACATGGGGACAACGATCGTCGCACACCCGGGAGGCATCATCGATGAGATCCTCTACAACACCCGGGGCCTCGACACGGTTGTCGAGACGAGTATCCTCTTCGTAGCATTTGCAATCGCAAGTTATCTCTTCCGGAGGGACGGCTGATGGACATCACCTACCCGGTCGGCCTCCTGGTCGTCGCGATCGCGCTCATCATCGGGTTCACAGCCATCGTCCTCGAGCGGGACGATCTTCACCGGATCCTCCTCACTGATCTTGCGGAGATCCTGGCGCTCGTCCTGATCGCCCTCGTCGCCACCGACCTTGCTGAGGCGCTCATCCTCCCGGGGCTGGTTGTCGGAATATCAGAACTGATGGCCGTCTCGGAGGTCTACATCACCAGAGAAGGACTTCGGGCCCCGCCGGCAGAACCAGCGTTTCATATCGAGGTGATGGATAGTGCACCCGGCATCCTCGCCCTGATCCTTGTGGGATACGGCATCATCCTCTCCGGATTTACCGGCGGCGTCGTCGCCGCGGTCGGTACGGTCTTCTACTTTATGTGCCGGGGCCATGACGAGCGGTTTGAGTTGATTGAGACCGTGAGCGGTTATGCATGGGCAATCTGGATCGGAGCGTTCTTCATCTTCATGTTCCTCCCGCAGTACTGGTTCTTCGCGGTGATGATGGCGGGTGGCGCAATCCTCCTGAAAGTGATGGCAAAGATGTCCCTCGTCGGGACGATGCGGGGTGGTCCTGATGTTTAACCTCCCCACAACAAACATCGGCGGGCCGGAACTCTTCGTGCTGGAGTTTGGCGATATCGTCATTTACTTCAGCCCATATACCGCGGCGCTCTTTCTCTTTGCGCTTATCTTCACGGCCCTTGCCATCGTGAGCAGACCAGAGCAACAGGTTGATATCACGTTCGGCGGCGACGCCTACTACGCAAAGGAGGTTGATCTGAATTCCCTGCAGTTCCAGCGTTTCATGGCGATCGCCTGCGGCCTTGCCACGCTCGGAGCGATGGTGACCGGGGACGTCTTCAACTTCACCCTCTTTGCCTCGATGGTGGGAATCACGAACATCGGCATCGTCGCGGCGTACCGGAACCGGCACGTCTTAAACGCGGCATTCCAGTACGGCATCGTCGCGATGCTCGCCAGCGTTCCGCTCTTTGGCGGTGCGGCGATCATCCTTGCGAACACAGGCACGCTGAGCATGTGGGAACTCTTCACTGACGCACTGGTGGTCCCCATCATCGCGAAGGCGTTCCTGGTCATCGGCATCATGGGAGAGGGCATGGCACCATTCTACGTGGCAAAGGCAGAGATCACGAGGGCGCAGGGAGCTCCGTTCATCCTGATGATTCACGTCAGTTCGCTACTCCTCTTCCTGCGCGTGATAGAGATCGTCCTATCGATGTGATGAGGTTATCGATGTGATGAAGAAACGGACAGCACTGATCATCGGACTTTCAGCGGGAGGTATCTCGGTTATAGCCGGGCTCCTTGCAACATTCGGCTACCTCTCGGTCATGGTCGCGGAACTCCTCACGGTCATCGCATTCCCCATCTTTGTCATCTTCATCGCACTGTGGTGGAACGCAAAATCTGGAGAAGAGGATATTCCATTCATAGGATACTGATATGATCGAACACCTGCTCTTTGCAACCTTCGTCGGCCTGCTCTTCCATGGCATTCATCGGAAAGTCATCGCCAGGATCCAGGGACGGCCCGGACCGCCGATCTGGCAGGAGATCCTCCATACATTAAAGTTCTCCTTCAAGGAAACCTGGATTCCAAAGACCGCCAGTCAGACGCTCTTTGTCGCGATCGTCTTCGTGGCGATCGCCATCTGGAGCGCAGCTCTCTTCGTGCTGCTCTCCGGGAGGAGCCTCCTGATCCTCTTTGGGGTCTACCTCCTCCACAAGATCGTAGAACACGGGATGGGGCTCTCTTCAGGCTCCCCGTACGGGAAGTTCGGGGCTATCAGGTCGGTCATATCGGCAGCGTCGGAGCTCCCGCTTCTCGCCACCGTCGCCGCGATCTACTTCTTCACCCACTCGCTCTCGATCGCGGATATCGCGGCCTACCAGCAGGTGCATGGCCCGCTCCTGGTCATCGCGTTCCCGGCAGCAGCGGCGATGTACCTCGTGGTCCTCTCCAAGATGCATTATGGCCCGTTCTCGATCATCGAGGCCAAGGAGATCGTCAGCGGCAACATGACCGAGCACTTCGGGGTCTGGCGCGCCGGGCTCGAGGTGGCGTATGCGCTCAAGACCTACGTCCTCCTCTACGCATTCGTCCTCCTCTTCATCGGGCAGCTTCCGTCTGTCCTGACGCTGCTCCTGATGCTCTTGATCCTGATCTCGCTCTCGTTCGTCTGCGCCGTCACCCCGATGCTCTCGCCCTACGATACCGTGACGATACAGAGCCTGATGACGGGCGCGCTCGTCGTCTACATCATCATCCTCGGGGTGGTCATGGGATGAGTAAGATACGCCTTCTGATCACGGCAGCGGCGGCCTTCTACGCGGTGATATTCCTCGCCCAGGTCGCCCTGAACGCGAGCGTGGCCGGCCAGGCACTGGCAGGGGTCGTCCTGCTTGCCGTCGCCACGGCTCTCACCTGGATGCGCGATGAACTTACCCTGAAACGCTACGAGATGGGACTGCTCTGGGTGATGGTGCTCGGGTTCCTTGTCTATGCGGTGACATGCGCTTTGGGGGTGTTGCCATGAAGTGTCTCTACGAGAAGGATCTCCGGCCAATGAAATACATCATCCTCACGAGCACGAAGCACGACGAGACGGTCCGCGAGATCGCCCGGTACCTCGATGTTCCCGACGCAAAACTCCGCCGAACGATGATCAGACGGTTCGATATGTCGCTGCTTGAGAACCTGCAGGCCAGGTGGGAGATGGGGAGGCAGCATGCAGACAGCAACGACCGGGTAGCAAAGGAACTCGGATGCGAACTCTTCACCCGCTTTGTGCCGCTCATGGACGCGGAAGTCATGCAGAATATCTATGAGGATACAAAGGCGATGCTTAACGACAGACCATTCGATGAGGCGCTCGCGAGGGGGAAGACGCGGGTACGAGAGGCGATCTTCTCATGAGCATCCTCCAGGGTATCAAGAACGCCGTGCGGTCGAGGTCGATCCACGTCAGTTATGTCGACGTCGGGTCGTGCAACGGCTGCGACATCGAGGTGCTTGCCTGCCTTGCGCCACGCTACGATATCGAACAGTACGGCATCTATGTCCATAACAACCCGCGGGAGGCCGACGTCCTCCTGGTCATCGGTTCGGTCACTCCCCAATGGGTGGACAAACTCCGCAAGATCTGGGAGAAGATCCCTGAACCGAAGGTAGCGGTCGCCATCGGGAACTGCCCGATATCGGGATGCGTCTATAACAGAAGAGGCACCCTGACTGACCCGCCGGTAGAGAAGTACATCCCCATCGCTGCGCAGGTGCCGGGATGCCCGCCCCGCCCGACCGAGATATTGAACGCTATACTCTCGGTCGCGCCGTTGATATTCAAGGACTACGAGGAGAACCTGAAATGAAGAAGACCGTCGACGTATCCATACCCCTCGGCCCGATGAACCCCTGCTGGAAAGAGCCCCTCCGCCTCAAGTGCGAGACGGCAGGCGAGCGGGTGATCAGGACCGAGGTCGAACTCGGCTACATGAAGAAAGGGATCGAACGGATCATGCGGGGCCGGCCCTGGCAGGAGGTGATGTTCCTTGCGGAACGCGTCTGCGGCATCTGTTCGGTCGTCCACAACATGGTCTTCATCGAGGCGATGGAGGAGATCAGCGAGATAACGATCCCTCCGCGGGCTGCCTACCTCCGGGTGATCGCAAACGAGCTCGACCGGATAGCCAGCCATCTCATCGCGAACTTCTCCTACTGCTACACGATCGAGCACGAGACGCTCGCGATGTACCTCTTAAACACCAGGGAGACAGTGCTTGACAACCTCGAGCGGCTCACGGGTTCAAGGATCAACACCGCCTACATGATCCCGGGCGGGGTCAGATTCGACCTCCTGCCCGAGGACGCTGCGGCGATGCTTGCCGACCTTGCATGGGTGGAGGAGGAGATGAAACGGCATGTCCGGATCTTCGAGACCGGGCCATTGATCGCGCTCCGGAGCCGCGGGATCGGGGTCATGACCCGTGAGGAGGCGATCCTGGCACATACTGTCGGCCCCACGGCCCGGGCGAGTGGTGTCCCTGACTGCGATCTCCGCCTCCGCCACCCGACCTACCGGGAGCTGGGTTTCGAGCAGGTGACCAGGACCGAGGGCGACAACTTCGCCAGGATCATGGTCAGGTTCCAGGAGATCTTCCAGAGCATTGACCTGATCAGAAGGTGCGTGGATACCCTCCCCGAAGGTCCGATCCGGGGCGGGGGGTTCTGCAAGGCAGGTGAGACCACATACAGCGGCGAAGCTCCCCGGGGCGAGCTGACCTACCACATCAAGACCGACGAGTATGGCAGAGTGCTTGATATCGCGATCAGGACACCCTCGATCATGAACGTCGAGGCGTGCGCTCACTCGATGATCAAGGATGCCACGTCGATCGCCGACGTGACGTCGACGTTCATCAGCAGCGACCCCTGCATCGCATGCAACGAGAGGTAAGACAGAGGTTATGCGATCGATCATCTACTACATACGAGAGTTTCTCCGGCCAGAGTGGTTGAAGAAGTTCTTCTTCGCAAAGACCGCCCCCCTGGTCACCCCCCCATACTTCAAGGACTACCCATCCCTGACGGGCAAGGAGTGCACAGGATGCTTCTCCTGCATGATGATCTGCCCGGCGCCCGGAGGCATCGAGGTCCTCCGCCAAAAAGACCGGTGGGAACCCGAGATCTACCCGGGTCACTGTATCAGGTGCGGTCTCTGCGTCGAGGCATGCCCTGAAGATGTCCTTACAAGCGGACGGGTCCTCGACGTCACCCGGCACGATAGGACGGCGTTTCGGTCATGGTACCACCTCGAGGTCGATAATACCCTCTGCATGCGGTGCGGGAACTGCTGTGTCTCCTGCCCGATCAATAAACAGGAAGACCCGCAGCTCGGGGCGACCGGAACCTCGTCGAGCGATGAGGTGATCATGCGGATCGAGGATGGCCGGGTGCAGATACTCCACGAGGAGAAGTGCACCGGATGCAAGACCTGCGAGACCAACTGCCCGAACCAGGCGATCCGGGTCGCCCGTATGGTGGAAGGGGTGCATGAGGAGGTGGAGGCATGAAGTATCTCATGATCACCGGACGGACGGTGAACCAGGGCGTGACCGTCGAGAACAAGACCTCGGTCGAGTACGCTGAGGAGACCTCCACCTGCTTCATGCACGGGTTTGATATGCTGGAACTCGGGCTTGATGATGGGGACGCCATCAGGGTTACCGGGCCATGCGGTGCAGTCGTCATGCGGGCGGTGGCGTCGGTTGAGGTGGAGATTGGCACCGTCTTTGTCCCGTATGGGCCGTATGCCAACCACATCATCGATGCCGATACCCACTCTACCGGTATGCCAGACTTCAAGTCTCACGTGGTAGAGATCGAACCGACAGACGAAGAACCAAAGACGGTTCACGAACTGATGGAAGAACTGGGAGGGCTTGCGTATGACGATCGTTAAGGATGTGGTCTGCCCCTTCTGCGGCTGCCTCTGTGACGATCTCGAGGTGAATGTAGAGGGGGGCCGGGTAGTCTCCGTCGGCAACGCCTGCGAGCTCGGCGCAACGAAACTTGCGGGCGAGAAGAGGATGAAGAACCCGATCCTGCGTGACGGAAACGAGTGGAGGGATATCACCTACGATGAGGCGATACAGTATACCGCCGATATGCTTCTTGCGGCCGAGCGCCCGCTCCTCTACGGATGGAGCGGCACCCACGGGGAGGCCCAGTGCGTGGGGGTGCACATGGCCGAACTCGTGCGCGGTGTCATTGACAACACCTCCTCGGTCTGCCACGGGCCATCGATCCTCGCCATCCAGGAGGTCGGGCACCCCGGGTGCACGCTCGGTGTCGTGAAGAACCGGGCCGACCTCGTGATCTACTGGGGGTCAAACCCAATCGACGCTCACCCCCGCCACCTCTCCAGGTATACATGCTACGCCGACGGGTTCTTCCTCGAGAACGCCTTCCGCGACCGGAAGGTGATCGTCGTGGATATCAGACGGACCGATACCGCGAACCTCGCTGACGAGTTTGTGCAGATCAAACCTGGCGGCGACTACGCGGTCCTCTCGGCGCTGCGGGCTATCATCCGCGGAAGGACAGAGACGATCCCGCCGACGGTCGCAGGCGTCACCCGGGAGCAGCTCATCAGGGTGGCCAACCTCTGCAAAGAGGCAAAGTTCGGTGCGGTCTACTTTGGGCTTGGGCTCACGATGACCGGAGGAAAGTACAAGAACGTCAGGAACGCCATCGAACTTGTGGCTGAGCTGAATCGGTACACGAAGTTCACCATCTCGGCGATGCGGGGGCACTATAACGTCTATGGTTCCAACGAAGTAAACACCTGGATGACCGGCTACCCCTTCGGGATCGACTTCTCCCGGGGGATCGCCTTTTACAACCCGGGAGAGACCACGGCGGTGGACGTCCTGGCGCGGAAAGAATGCGACGCGGCGTTGGTCGTCGGGAGTGACCCGGCCGCCCACTTCCCGCGCCGGTGCCTGGAACACCTTGCCGATATCCCGGTGGTCCAGCTCGACCCCTACCCGAACGCCACCACAGCGTTCTGTAACGTCCAGATCCCGGTGGCGGTGACCGGCATCGACGCGGAGGGGACAGCCTACCGGATGGACGGGGTGCCCATCAGGACCAGGAAGGTCCTCTCCACTGACTACCCCTCTGACGAGGAGGTCCTCTCCCGGATATATACGCTGATGCGGGAGGAACTGGGAGAATGAGCGAACTCCTGATCAAGAACGCCTGTGTCATCGATCCCCTCAGGCGCATCAACGCCGAGACGATGGATATCGCTATCCGCGATGGAAAGATCGTCGAGGATGTGAGCAGCGCCGCAGAGGTGATTGACGCCCATGGTGCGCTCACCCTCCCGGGCGGGATCGATTCACACACCCATGTCTGCGGGACGAAGGTGAACTTCGGGAGATACATGAGCCCTGAGGATATGCGGGCCGGCAGGACGCCCAGGCGTGGGGCGATGCACGCCACGTCAGGCTACAGCGTCCCGACCACCTACGGCAACAGTTACCGCTACAGCGCGATGGGCTACACCACGCTACTTGAGGGCGCGATGGCGCCGCTCGAGGCCCGCCACACTCACGAGGAGTTCGTCTACACCCCGCTCCAGGATACGATGGCAAACACCCTCTTCGACGGGAACTGGGCGGTCATGGAGGCGATCCGGGACGGCGACACGAAACGGGTTGCGGCCATCATCGCCTGGACGCTCCGGGCGGTGAAGGGGTTTTCTGTCAAACTCACGAACCCGGGGGGTACCGAGGCCTGGCAATGGGGCAAGAACGTCTCGTGCATCCGGGACCCGGTGCCCTACTTTGAAGTGACGCCAGCAGAGATCATCAGGACGACCGTCGAGGCAAACGAGCTCCTCGGCCTCCCGCACTCGGTCCACCTCCACTGCAACAACCTCGGGATGCCAGGAAACTACACCTGCACGCTCGGATCCCTCGGTCTCATCCCTGACCTGAATCCGAGGCGACAGACCCTGTATGCGACCCACGTCCAGTTCCACGCCTACGGGGGATCGGGGTGGAAGGATTTCTGCTCGAAGAGCGAGCCGATTGCGCGGTTCGTCAACATGCGCCCGCAGATCGTCATCGATATGGGGCAGGTGATGTTCGGCAGGACCACCACGATGACTGCCGACGGCCCGATGGAGTTCAACCTCTACCGCCTCTATCGCGAGAAGTGGAGCAACCACGACGTGGAACTCGAGACTGGTTCCGGGATCATACCGATCGTCTACCGGCGCAAGAACCTGGTCAACTCGGTCATGTGGGCGATCGGTCTTGAACTCGCGCTCCTCACGAAGAGTCCCTGGCAGTGCCTGCTCACGACCGATAACCCGAACGGTGCGCCGTTCGTCAAGTATCCTGAGATCATCGCTCTCCTGATGAGCAAGAAATACCGTGACGCCGAGTTTGCCACCGTCCACCCTGATACCGGGTCCCGGGTGCCCCTCCCGGCGATCGAGCGGGAACTGGACTGGTATGAGATCGCGGTGATGACCCGGGCCGGCCAGGCACGGGCGCTCGGGCTCCAGGATCTCGGTAAAGGCCACCTGAAGCCGGGAGCCGAGGCTGACGTCGCCATCTATCCGATCCGGATCGATGAAGTCGACCCCTCGGTCGACTACCAGAAGGTGATCGAGGCGTTCAGCCAGACCGAGTACACGATCAAACGCGGCCGGGTCGTCTCGCGGAGAGGCGAGTGTCTGGTCGACGGGAGCAACGCCACGTTCTGGGTCAGGCCGAAGGTCTCCGATGAATATGATATGGGAAGAGACCCTGAATTTATCGAGAATTTCGACCGTTATTACACGGTCCGGATGAGGAACTATCCAGTGCAGGAGAAGTACCTGAACCGGAACCGATGCATCGAGACAGAGGCAGCGATATGAAAGTCACGCTCACGATGAAACCTGTCGCGAGGTCGTTTATCCCCATCGAGGCTGAGTCACTTGTTCCGAAGAACTTTCTGTCCGGCACCGACCTTTCGGTCTGGCGGGGGAACCGGGAACTTGGGATCGACGAGATCTTCTCGGTCACCGTGGAGGGGGAAGCCGACCGGCCAGAGGATGTTGAGATCGTCATCCTGGGCGACGATACGTTCCGGCTCAAACGGGTGGGTGAGTATATGGACGGCGGTAAGATCACCATCTTTGGTGATATCGGGATGCACTGTGGCAACTTCATGAGCAGCGGGACCATCGAGATCCACGGCAATGCCGACGGCTGGCTTGGCCGGGAGATGGCAGGAGGAGCGATCCTTTGCCGGGGTAACGTCGCCAACTACTGTGCATCGGGATACCGTGGCGGGAGGAAGGGTATGACCGGCGGGACCGTGGAGGTCTTCGGCCGCGCCGGCGACTTCCTGGCAGAGAACATCTCAGGCGGCACGGTGATCGTGCACGGTGATGCCGGGGATATGGCCGGGGCAGAGATGCGGGACGGCACGCTCATCATCCACGGGGATTGCTACCGCCCTGGTGCTAACATGAAGGGGGGCTCCTGTTACGTCTACGGGACCGCGCACGCGATGCTCCCTACGTTTAAGAAGATCGGGACAGTTCGACACGAAGGACGGACGCTTATCCACTTTACCGGTGATGTTGCGAACCGGGGAAAGGGAAATCTTTTTGTGAAAGACTACAGATACCTGGATTGATGGTCAGACACGAGTGCGGGTTTGAGGCCCCGATCCACTGTAAGAGGTGCGGGAGACCGCTATCGAGCGACGAACGTACGGGTCTTTACTGCCCGCACTGCGGAAGAAGGGTGAGTATCCTCTGTCCCGGCTGCGGGCGCCTCTGGTGATCAGACCCGATTTTTCACCCACTGAACGTACTGGGCCCGTAACTCCTGGATATCACTCTCTGTCAGGTCTTTTTTTCCGGTTCGGTGCAGGTAGGATTCCAGTTGTCCCACGACACATTCTGCATCCAGGAAGTCATCGGCGTCCAGGTAGATAGGCACCTTCTCGACGTTGATCGCCTCGCCGCAGATCGGGCAGAGCCTCCAGCGCTGGTAACGATCCACGTAGGTGAAGGTCCTGCAGCCCGGGCAGCGGATGACAAGGTACATTTATGGGAGTGTGCGGCCGGCTGAATATATATTTATCTTTCTTGCATCCTGCGACTGACGACACCCCTGGCAGGACCACGGAGAGAGACCCGCAGTTTCAACCCGCGGAGGAAGCGCATCTTTCAGCTTTTGCTGTTCAATTTCGCTCCGCATGGTTACATCTTCATGCCTGATGACGGCAGAAATTATGGATACTGGTTCTTGCGTCCTTCCACGGCTCGTATACCGCCAAAAGCCTTATGATATCGGTTTGTGCAACGCCCGACCAGGAGAACCCGGCTATGGCGCAGGGTCTCCGCTGGATCTGGTCTTAACCGGAGGTAGCCTGGCCACGCTCCAGATCTCCCATCTGGAATACGAGCCCTGACCTCGTCCTCCCGGACCAGATCTAGCGTGGATCTTGCGGAGGAGGGACCAGGTTCGACGGAGACGTTTGCATCCCGGATGGGAGAAGAGATCGTATACACAAACCAGACCCTTCTTCACCTCCCGGTCCATTACACTCCATGATGCCAGACGACCGGGAGATCATCAGGAAGGCGCTCAGGAGAGCGCGCACGCTCGGTGCCGACGTGGCAGGCGTCGTCCCTGCAACAAGGCTCATCAACTGTCCCTCAGCAGTCGCAGACGGATATCAGGGATCGCAGAGGGACCGGGGAACCTACATCATCCTCGGCCTCCACCATGACCCGGAGCATCCTGAACTCGACCTCTGGGAAGAGGGTCGGGGAACGCCCGGAGACCGGATCCTCGAGGGGATCGGCAGACGCCTCGGCCTCTGGCTGCAGGAGAACTACAGGACCAGGACTGAGGTCATTCCCTACCAGATCCAGGACGGCGGCATCTACCTCAAGGATGCGGCGTGCATGGCAGGCATCGGGAGGATGGGGAGGAACAACCTCGTCCTCGTCCCCGGCTACGGACCGAGGATCCGGTTCCGGGCGGTATGGGCGGACCTGACCTCCCCTGACCAGGATCTGCCGGGGCACGATACCCCCTGCGCCGGCTGTGAGGGCTACTGCATCTCAGCCTGCCCTATGGACGCCTTTGCCACCGGCAGGTACAGCCGGGACCGGTGCATGGCGCGGATGGACGCCGATAAAGCCTCTGGCAGGGAACGGATAGACCACTGCCGTGCCTGCGAACTTGCATGCCCCGTTCGGTCATGATCAGCCGGCAGGGTTTGCGTCGCAGAAGCCCCGCTGATGCTCCAGGGTGGCCGGTGATCCCGGGCATGCCGTAGGTAGCAACGGTCTGCCTCGCGCACATGACCTAAAACACCATAACCCCGTCAACCGGCGTCTTCCCCGCGACCTTCCGAAACTCCGCGAGGCTTCCAAACGGCCGGCGTGCGGCGATGGCGGCGCTCCTCTTCTTCCCGATGCCCGGGATCCATCGGAGCGCCGCGACCGGGAGGGTGTTGACCTCCACCGGGCAGGGGAGGGCTGTCACCGACCGCATCCCCTGGTCTACCACGACGGTATCGAGCACGCTTCCCACCGGGAGAACGAGCGGGATCCCGACCAGGATCGGGTAGGACCCCATCTGTCGCCCAAAAGACAGCTTCCCGGAGACCTCGACGACGACGTCACGGAGGATGGTGCCTGTCGGGAAGATCCGGCTGAGCATCGGTCCGTCGAACTCTCTCCTGGTCCACTCCTTGAAGGCGCGGAACCGGGTGTCGTGCATCCCGAGGGTATTCTTTTCATAGACCGCTGTCCCCTCAAACAGCATCACCTGCCTGATGTTCACACGCCGCACCAGGAGTCCGGCGTCAAGCACCCGCCGGAGAAACGCCTCGTTCGCGTCGAATGTCGCTGGCGTCTCCCCCGCAAGGCCGATGACGAAGTTCAGGCCGGGAAGAAGTTCCGGGATACCCCCGCTCCGCTTCCCCCCGATCTCATTCACGATCTCGATCGCGCGGAAGACATCGTCAGGCATGGCTTTGAGGTTGTTTGCCACCACCACCGCCGGGTCGGCGGTTTCCATCCCGAAGGCTGCAGTGTCGCCCGGGGTGTGACCGTCGACTATCGCGGCGAGCGCCTCCCGGGCCGCCTCCTCGTGCCGGGCGATGGTGCCCGGGTTGATGTTGTCGATGTGCAGGGTCAGGAGATCAGGAGCCCTCGCCCGGATGGCAGAGAAGAGGTCCCGGAGCACCTCCGGACGCGGGACCGGGAACTCCCCGCCGCTGCTCTGGTAGGCGAGGAGGTCGGGCTGCCGACCGAGCCTGAAGTGGCGAGCGCCAGCTGCACGGAGCGCCGCCACCTCCTCAGCGATCCCCTCGATGCTCCGGTAGCGCGGAAGACCGTAGAATGGCTCGGTGCAGAAGGAACACCCTCCGACCGTTGCCCGGGAGCACCCGGTGGCGGTCTCGAGCTCGCACATCACGTACGGGAACGCCGGGTGCCGGGCGATGATCCCGGCGCCCGCGATGCACCAGTGGTCAGTCCGGGAGTAGTCAGTCACACCGGCGGGTTCCCCGCCCGAGAGCCAGGCATCAAGCGCGACCGCCGGTGACCCCTGGAGCATGACGTCGAACCCGGCGATCGCCTGCCTGATGGCTCTCTCCCCGCCGCCGGGTGCATAACCAAACGTGATCGGCCCGCCGATGACGGTGGTCGGCTCCCGAAGCAGGAGCCCGAGCTGCTGGATCTCCGTGAGGGTCGCAGGCTTCCCCCCGATGTAGGTGCCGGGAACGGTCCTTCCTGCGATCATCACCACAAGATCGTCGCCGCGGCCGGCGACCAGGGCCGGGTCAGACCTGACCTGATCGATGGTGACGTAGCCGGGTACGTAACCATGCTCTATCAGGACCCCGGCGACCTCTCTCACGTAGGGGGAGATGTAGGGCGCAACACCCAGGCACGCAGGCTCGTCGACGTAGCCATCGATGATGAGAGCACTAGAGGTCATACCCGATCAGGTGGAGGAGTTCCCCCGCCCAGAAGAGTTTTCCCCGCTTGACGGGGTCGACGTTCCGGTCGGCAAGGTCAAACCCGATGATCCGGATCGACGCCGCACCGAGGTCATCGGCGGCAAAGACCGCCCGGTCACCGTCGGTGAACCCGCCAAAGTTATAGACGTGAGGCAGAGGCACCGCCTGAGTGGTGGCGACCAGCGGGCCCGGGAGAAGCGGGAGCCAGTGGCGGAGGAGCGGGAGGTTATCGCCGTGGGCGTGCACGACCATCACCGTCCCCTGCCGGGAGAGGTCGATGAAGACATCGGTCGCGCCGTCGAGGTCAGTGAAGACCGCATCAGCCCGGATACCGTGGTCAGCGAGCACTTCAGCAGCGGCATCAGCGGCGAGTACTGTCCCCTCGACCTGATCGAGTTCCTCAGGGAGGCAGGGCGCGTTCCCACAGACCGTCACCGCCCTGTCCTGGATGAGCGATTGAAGGAGCCCGAGATCATCCCGACCTCCGGCAAGATCTGCAAGCAGCCTGGCGGCCGCCTCGTCTGCCTCGCGCTCGAACCCAAAATATTCAAGAATTGCGATATAATGTGGTTCCCAGTCCACAAACTTCATTAACCACCCTCGTTGTTATCCAGGCCGACGATGTTAGTGAATCGCTTGAGGATCGGGTCGATGATCAGGTCGAGCAGGGTCTCTTTCTCCTTCACCATGGAGAAATAGCTGAGCGGGATCATGGCGGCGGCCATCGTGGAGTGTCCACCGGCCTCACCGATCTCGCCGAACGCCTCAGCCATCACGTTCCCGAGGTGGAGTCTGATGTCCTTGTTCCGCGCCGACATGACAATATTCTGGTCGCTGATACCGTAGACCAGTGCCGTGTTCACCCCCTCGAGGTTGATCAGGATATCGGCAGCCTGCGGGAGCGCGTCGCGGTTCCTGACGTAGCCAACGTTGGAGAAGAGGTATCCGCTCTTGATTCGCCGGTTCTTGATGGCACTTCCTATGATCTCCACGGTCTCCAGCGATATGGAGGGGGATGTGATCTTGTCGAGGAGGTCGGCGTCGGTCAGGGGGAGGAGGAACGCCGCGTAGTTGAGGTCCTGGGGGGTGACGTTCCTCTTGAAATCTTTCGTATCCGCCCGGATACCGTAGAGTAGCGCGGTGGCTACCGATTTGCTCACGGGGATATCGAGTTCCATCAGGTACTGGGTCATGATGCTCGCTGTGGCGCCGACCCCGGGCCTGATATCGACGAAGTCGGCGACAGCGGAAGGGCGCTCGCCGTTCTTGTGGTGGTCGATGATGATGTTGACCCGGGTGGTCTTTGGGAGTTCGTTGTTCACGCCCGGCCCTGACGAGTCGACCAGAGCGATGTAGTTGCATTCCTCAAGGATCTGGGGGGTGAGCCGTTCCATCTTGATCTCGAGGAGGTTGATAAACGCTCGATTCTCCTGGTGTCCGATGTCCCCTTCGTAGAGGATGCGGCACTCAAGTTTGTTGTGGCTTGCGTGTCTGGCGATCATCGAGAGCGCCATGGCGCTTGAGATCGCGTCGGGGTCGGGGTTTAGATGGGTGACGATACAGAGCGTCCCCTCCCAGGAAGCAAGCATATCATAGAGCCGCAGAGCGAGTCTTGACGAGTGGAGTTGCCTGATATAGTGGATGGCGGTCTTCGCGACCACTTCCTGCGGATAGAGGACGATATCGGCACCTTCCTGCTGGAGAAGGTCGACCCCGACCGGGTCGGTGGCGCGTGCGATGACGTAGGTTGCCGGGTAGCGGTTCTTGATGGTCTTAAGCGCGGCCAGGTTGGCATCCCTGTCGTTTGTGAGGATGAAAGCGACCTCCGGTACCGGCAACCCCTCCACGAGGTCGGGGTCACGGAGATCACGAACAAATGCTTCGTACTTCTGGTCGCGGAGATCTTCCACCCGCTTCTCGTCCTTATCTACGATGATGAGATCTTCATCTTCTCGTGCGAGCTCCTCTGCAACGTTATAGCCAGTGCTCCCGCAACCAAAGATGATATACTTGACACGTTCTTTTGAAACGTTCTGGACCGCCTCAGGCATGCGTACAATGGTGTAACTTCTCATATTATTAAGGGATTCCATTTTAGCGAGTTTCGGGAAGGCCCCGCAAGGTTTATACCCTATCCCGTGCTACACTATTAGGTCAGATGCATGGGCCTGTAGCTTAGTCGGCAGAGCGACGGACTCTTAATCCGTAGGCCAAGGGTTCAAATCCCTTCAGGCCCGCTGAAGACTTAATTTTGCGCATTCTGTCTGCATCCTTACCTATCGCATGATCGTTTTGGTGGTTGATCTTCCCATATCTTAAGGAAGTTCCCGGTGGGGGGATGGGGCGCTCACCCGGCCGGTCGATCTGCACCATCCTTTGCTAGTATCGTGGTTACTGCAGGGGGCCGGACGTTGTGATTCCAGCAGTATTCCAAGGGCTGATGGATGTCCCTGCTATATATACTCTGCTTCGGTGGAAAAATCGGGAAGATCTCATGTATGATAGGTGAAGAATACCAGGAGAGGTCTGTACCGTACCCGATCACTGAAAAAGGCAAGAATGGTCAGAAAGGAGCCCGACAGAATGGGTTGTATCGTGCGGGAATGATAGGTCGCATAACGATACCAGCTCTTTCCGGATGAAGCCACCGCGCATCTTTTGATACCGGTCCGCAGGGTATAGACCCCATTCCCTGGTGGCTGCCCGGAGTTTCAAAGGACTCTCATTTGTCTCGGTCTTCTTCTCAACCCTCGTCACGGCCCACCTCTTCTTCCCGACAGTCTTTGCCAATTACCAGGCAATCGTGAATCTCTGAGAAGAGCACCTCTCCTCGGCAAAGCCCCTCCGCGCCCTCCGCGTGCGACTGGCGATCCGCGCCAGGATCCGCAAAATAGGGTGAAATGATCCACTACTCACGGGACCGGGCGTAGCGGAGGATGAGGTCGGTCGCTGCCCTGATATCCCGCCCCTGTTTCTTCGCTTCAGAGAGGTAGGCGGAGTAGACCTCGTCGGTTATGAGCCGTATCTGTGGGCGGTACATATCGGCATGCATCATCAGGTCAAAGCACCGGGCCTCGCTCTCGGTCAGGTCAAGCGGCCGGTACTCTCCAGTATGGGGGACGAACGCCGGGTTCTTCTCGCGCGGGGTCCTGACCACAAGGTCTGCAAGCGGTGTTCCGGGGATGGGCTCGGCGCTGCTCACGAAGACGTCATCGAGGCAGAGGCTGGCGATCAGGTCTTTCGTCGCCTCGTAGTCCCGCTCCGTCTCTCCGGGGTAGCCGACGATGAAACTTCCTGCAACTTTAAGGTCGTGCTCACGGCACCGCTCCACTGCCTCCGCGACCTCCCTGACGGTGACGCCCTTGCCCATCAATCGGAGCACCCGATCGCTCCCTGACTCGATCCCGAAGAAGACCCACCCGATGGTGTACTGCCTGATGGCATCCAGGACCTCATCGGTGATGCAATCAACACGGATGTCCGGGGAGGAGACGTTGCGCGGCCCCATCACCCCGGCCATCCCGCGGAGGAGGGCGACGAAGGCCTCCGGGTCCATCTCCCCATCCAGGGAGCCGTAGAGCGACCCGGTTCCCCCTGAGACCGAGAGCCGTGTCGCCCCGCGCGCTGCAAACGCCTCTACCTCCTCGATGATGTCCGCGAGCGGCCTGCTTCGGATCATCCGCCCAAAGAACCGGGGCACCTGGCAGAATGTGCACCCGCCGATGCACCCCCGATGGGTCTCAATGTAGGCACTTGCGCCACGGATGCTCTGGCTCCCGATGTCGTCCGGGATCAGAGGAAGCGGCCGGTCGATCGGGGCTGGCGGGGCGGGGGGCGTCACGATCACCTGGTCACCGTCGAGGAAGGCGATCCCGGGGAGAGTATCCGAGACCCCCTCCTCGACGAGGCGGACCACCGTCTCCTCTCCTTCACCGACGACCACCGCGTCGGGAGCGAGCTCTCCGAGCACCATCTCCGGCGCTGCCGAGACCGGACCCCCCACATAGACTGTTCCGCCCCCTGCGCGGTGGGTCCGGATCAGGTTCCGGATCTCGGGGTCAAGGAGGTGCTGGGTCGAGAAGAGACTCATGAGCAGGAGCGAACCGGCAGGGGGGGCAGTAGCTGTCCGGGTGAGCGTCACCCGGTGGCCCGCGTCGCGGAGGACGCCGCCGATCAGCATGGCGCCGTAGGTATAGATACCCGGGGAGAGGATCGTGATATTGTCCATGATAGAGTATCGGTGGAACAGTATACAAAGAGTGAGGCTTTGCTGCATCCACACGTCACAACGATGCAGCCTGCCTGGACCTTCTGGCTTCAGCGACGGTGTGAGCGCCCCGGTCTGATGCAGCGACCAACCTGATCTGGAACCGCATAATCTCGGTAATGAGGGGATGCGGGTTCTGCTCAATCACCTCCTTTGCCACGGCACGGGCCTCCCGGAACCTTCCCGCCCTGCGGAGCAGATCTACGAGGAGCGCCTCGTCCGCCCCTGCCTGGGGGGCCAGGCGCTCACCCTGCTCCCACGCCCGCCGCATGAGGTTGACGGCACGTTTCCGGCAGATCCGTGCAGGCACGTCATCCCCTTCATCATCGCAGGCCCAGGCGGCGTGGAGGGAGGCCCATGCAGCCTGAGCCTGCGCACCGAGATCCTCCTGGATTATCGACCAGCAGAGGAAGGTGTTTGCTACTCTGGGAAATTTCCGGGAGTCGAGCTGCTCCCGGTATCGGGGTAGTTTCACGACTTCGGCTGCTCCCTCCTGGGCTTTTCCCGGGTTCGGGGCACAGTAGCCGCAAGAGGGGCACCGTTTGACCCATGCGTAGATGGTGGACCGTAGGGGTTCGGCGGGGCGGGTGTCGAGGTCTCGCGAACCGATAGAGACGACTGCTTCGGGGATGCTGAATCGGCAGGTCTCACCACAGACTGCACAGATGCTGCTGAGGTAACGGAGACGAGTCATTGATGGGCAGAGTTACATAATACTTAATATATACTTTACCCGGGATGAAAATCAACAGAAGGATGCCCGGATACCTGAACCAGTGCTGTGTTGCATAAACCTGGTTCTTCGACCCAAAAGTAGAAGATACGGACGTCCCTTCCGGCTCTTCACCTCTCGCCTGAGTTCATCGACTGGTGAGCTTGAGCTCCTTTGCCGGATGAACGCCGGCAAACCAGGTCGACCGTTTCAGTATCCTGAAATTTTATTGCGTGGATGGCTCGCATCTACACCTTCCTGCAGATGTCCTACCGCCAGATGGAGGAGGTTTGTCCGGAGACTCGCGACCTTCCTCCCCCGGTCTCGTGGCGGCGGACTATACCACCCTCTTTCCGCCGGATCCAGCGCCTGGATCTCCCGTTACCGGGATGTCATCATCGCCGTCGACAGCACGGGGGCGAGGGGGTGCGAGAAAAGTGGCGGGTCAGGCGCGGCTGGATCACGGTGCATGGCAAAATCAACGTCGAAACCAGATCCCGCCCGGAGGTCGACGATCCGATGTACCGGGCGGTCAGATGTCCTGGCAGCACTGCGGCGAGGAGCACCCTGTGCATCGGGTGTCGGGTGACGGAGACTCGCGACCGCAACGACCTCTTCAACACCCTCGAAGAACGAGGGATCCTCGCCGGGACCGATGCTGCAACGCGTTCGACCGGATCGCGCCCAACCGGGCCGAATGCGTGCGATGTGGTCGCCGGTCACCGGCTACGGCATGCGATTGGAAGGTCGAAGCGCTCTTCTCCAGCATCAAACAGATCTTCGGGAGATGGTTCGGGCGATGTCACGGGAGGCGATGCTCCGCGAGGTAAGGATGGAATTGAACGGCTATAATATGCTGGTGACCGGGTGGCCTCCTGACCGGAGGCACAGCAGGAATACCGGTGAGTGGCCACCGAAAGGAATTGTGCAACACAGCATGGACCGGGGAAATGTTAAATAGTCTCAATGCGCATCGCCCGCTCTGCGCGAAGGTGATGCTTACCTTCGAAAATATACCCAGACATAGGTGGTTGTAATGGCTGAAACAATTCTGGAACAGCAGGTACGAAGGGTGGGGGAGCAGAGGCTCATGTCATCCGACGATATCGTGGGGAAACGGGTGAAAAACCCTGAAGGTTACGATCTTGGTGAGGTCTCAAGCCTGCGGATTAGCCTGCCCACGGGGAGGGTAGTATACGCGGTACTCAGGGCCGGGGGCATGTTTGGTCTTGGGGCAAAGCTCTTCGCGATCCCTATCGAAGCAATGGTCTACCGACCAGGCGACGACGTTTTTGTGGTAAATATAAGCAAGTACAGGATCGACAATGAGCCCGGCTTCGTGGAAGGAGAGTGGCCCCGGGAGGCAAACTGGGACCTGATCGAATCGACCCGACCCATAGGTCCCCCGAGCCAGGAAGAAGCGCGGGCTGTGACCCGGACGGAGCCCCCGCCCCGTGAGGTCGTCACGACGGAGCGGATGGAGGTGCAGGAGAAGCCCACCGGTGAGGAGGTTCTGGTGGTAGTGGAGGAGGCAGAGGCCGAACGCCCTGTTGCGATCCCCGGACCGTCTCTAAAGCACCTCTCTGCCGCCGATCTGCAGGTCTATCTCGAGGGCATGAACTACCCGGCAGAGAAAGCGGACCTGATCAACCAGGCGCGGGAGCGTAACGCTTCCGCGGATGTGATTGCGACGCTCGAGCAGTTCAGCGAGAAGACCTACCTCTCCGCCGCAGATGTGACCGAAGAGTTCGAGAGAGTCAGATAACTCCAATCTTTTTTTTGCCGGTGATCGATTCATCCTCGGGGAAAGAGCCCGGTCCGATTTTCTCCTGATCCCGACCCGCTTAAGGTCGGTGAGCCCGATAAACGGCCGCACTCTGCGCATCGCGAGGAGATCCGGTCCGCGCCCTTTGGCCCGATGTCCTTGTCGGTAGTTCTTCACCCCGGCGATGTTCCTGAGGCGGTCGGAGGACGTCGTCTCCAGGTTGGTGCTGATCCTCCTGCTCGCTACCCGGGCGCCGCCCGGGAGGAACCTGATGCACTCTCCCGCGGGCTTGCAGATGTCACACCTTCCAGCGCGGTGAGGTGGATAAGTTTCCGCTCCTGCATCGACATGCAGGAAGCATCGGCTCACGGGAGGAAGAGTCTACCGCGTGCGGGGTGAAAGCGTATTTCTCTGTAGTTTCCGAAGACACAATATCCGGGCTGATTATATATTGTGAGCAATATATATGATCCCGGGAACAGCATGTTTGGTTCTCTACAAGACCGGAAAAATCATATACCACGTACCGATGCCGAAGCCGCCTCAACGCGGCGTGCGGCAAAGAAAACCCCTCCTCCTGGGCGGCTGCCCGGCCGGAGATCACATCGCCCGCGTAAAGGCGCCCATGCCGACACCGTTGCGAAGCTCGGACGAAGCCTGATTCACCATGGCCCGTACAATGACCGTATCTTCCTCTATCAACTGGACCCGGCAGATCTCCCCCGTATCACCGACCAGCTCCTCGCGCTCGCAGAAGATCGAGGCTACTCCCGGATATTCGCGAGGGTTCCGGCCCCGGCCCGCGACCACTTCGTAGCATGCGGCTACACTCCCGAAGCGTGCATCCCCGGGTTATTCCGCGGGAAGATAGACGGCTACTATATGGCAAAATACCTCGACGCCTCCGGGGGCGACATAGATGGGATCAATGACGTCCTCGCGGTTGCGCGGGCGAAAGCCCGGCAGGGTGCGGCAAACCTGGTGATCGAACCCGGCTTTACTGCTGTCCCTGCCAGATGTGAGGATGCTCCGGCGCTTGCGTCGATCTACCAGGATATCTTCGAGACCTACCCGGTCCCCATCCACGACCCGACCTACCTCGCGCAGAAGATGCAGAGCAACCTGCGGTGTTTCTGCATCCGCGGACCAGGTGGCCGTATCGCCGCGGTTGCCTCGGCAGAAATAAATTCCAGCGCCAGGTTTGCGGAGATGACCGGTTTTGCGACATTGCCTGATTACCGGGGGCACGGGTTTGCGGCGTATCTCTTGCGGCTGATGGAAGAGGAGATGCGCTCACTCGGGGTAAAGACAGCGTTTTCCATAGCCCGGGCCCGCTCATACCCGGCCAACATCACCTTCGCACGGGCCGGCTACACCTATGCAGGGACGCTTGCCGATAGCGTCAACATCTGCGGTTCTCTTGAGGACATGAACGTCTGGTACAGGCCGCTTGCCGGTTGTGAGGCGGCCTCCTCGCAGGGTTGATTCGGGACAGGCGGACTCTGTAGTTAACTACCCCGCACCTGCTAGACGGGGCTTCCCGCTCATGCCGCCGCGAACCCCGCAAGATAATTTTTTGGATAAATATACCCTGTTTTGACGCATACCATTCTCCCGGGTTTTTTGCGGGGGCACCGGGACCAGCAGGGCCCGGCAGCTTCTTTCCCGCGGAAAAGAAAATGGTATGCGCTGGATCCTGTCATCGAGGGAAAGAAGATGGTGAATCGACCTGATTATGATGTTGTCGTTGTCGGGGGTGGGCCTGCCGGGAGCACCGCCGCCTACCTGCTCGCGGGGTTCGGGCACCGGGTGGCTCTCCTTGAGAAACAGATATATCCCCGGGATAAGGTCTGCGCGGGTTGCCTCAGCCAGAAGTCGGTCAGGTTCCTCGACCGGGTCTTCCGCGCACCGGTCCCGGCCCTCAGGCACGAGGGGCTGATCGACTTCACCGGGACAGCGTATGCGCTCTACATCGGGAGTGACCGTGCCCTCGCCGGAGACCTCACTGAACCGTTCTACTTCACCCGGAGGGAGCGTTACGATGCGTATCTCGCCCGGAGGGCAGTGGAGGCCGGGGCCGAGGTCCACGAAGGCGTGGAGGTGACTGCTGTCGACCACGCCGGCCACACTGTCACGACATCGGAAGGGGACCGCTACTCCGCCCCGGTCCTCATTGGGGCCGACGGGATCCACAGCCGGGTCAGGCGCTCCTTCCCGGAGAGCGTCGTCGACCATGAGCGGTGGCAGAAAAACCTCGGGTTTGCGCTGGAACTGGTGATCCCCCGGGAGGAGTTGCGGGCGACGGCTGGCGGGGAAGGGCCGGTCCGTCTGGAGGGGGACCTTGCGACACCGCATCTCTTCTTTGCCGCCTGCAGGTGGGGCTACGGGTGGGTCTTCCCGAACAGGGACGCGATCATCGTTGGTATCGGTGGGCTGCTCCGGAAGAATGGGAAGAACCTCCGTGAACGCTTCAGGGAGTTCCTGAACGCCATTGGCCTCTCCGCGTTCGCGGACCAGAGACCGATGGGCTTTCCATTGTCGTTTGGCAACTACATCTCCTGCCCGGTCCATGGAGGAGCGCTCCTCGTCGGTGACGCCGGGGGGTTTGCAAGCCCTATCCTCGGCGAAGGTATCTTCTACGCCCACCGGACCGCAGAACTTGCCGCCCACGCCATCAACCGCTATCTTATCTCCGGGGCGCCGCTCGCTGAGACCTACGTCGGCCTCCTCCAGCGCCGCCTCATCCCCGAACTGCGGGCGGAGACGGCACTGCGGGACTTCCTCTACGGTTGCCTTGAGGCCCGGATGCGCATACCCATTGGGGCCTTCATGAAAACGACAGTCGCCCGGGTCATCGACGCAGTACAGGGGTCCAGGTCGTTCCGGGGGTTCCGGCGGGACGAAGACCTCCATACGGCGGTCTGGTGAGGGCGTCTCCTGTCAGGTGCAGGCGCAACCCTGGCCGGGCTCATCCAGGAAAAGCACTTGAGATCTGTCTGAAAGCGTTTCAGCCCCGTGGTGCGCAGGGTCGAGAATAAAGGTGAACTCCGGGGTGCCCGGCAGTCCGCCAGCCCTGATGAGAGGAGGCGCCACCTGCCGGGTACCTGATCCGGGGCATATACCAATTGTTCCCTGTTTATCCGGAGGTCTGTTTTATCAGGGGTATCTGTTGCAGTATCCGTGACCTGTTGGCCCCGGTGGTCTGTCTACCGATTCATGGGTGCTGATTTCGTCTGTCTCCCCGCAATGGCTTCTTTGGAGGTGGGTGCTGCAGAGCTGATTCCCGGCCTGAACGTGAAGAACCGGTCAATAGAAGGATACCTTGAGTACGAGTTTGCGGCTCTGTAGTTGCGGGGGACCTCTCGCGAGGAGAATACTATCTCTCTCGCCATGATATCGATCTCTCTTCATCGACATAAATGTGTTGCAACCAAAGCGAGGTGTCATAGTAAAACAGGGAAGCTCCACCATCTCCTGGTCCACTGCTATGTCGGTGAGACGAAGAGGTGGGCGGGACGACCCCGGCCAAACAGGCGCGGGGTAGTTCACGCACTACACTACAGTTGTATGAGCACAGCCTTCTCCTCTGTGTACTCGTCAAGTGCCCGGCTACCATTCTCCCTGCCGATACCGCTCTCTTTCGTCCCCCCAAACGGCACCTCAGGCGGAGTGCGCAGATGCTGGTTTACCCAGACGATCCCTGCCTCGAGTTCCCCGGTCGCCCGGGCGATAACATCCGCGCTCCGGGTCCATACCGACGCCCCGAGACCATAGCGACTATCATTCGCCAGTTCGAGCGCTTCATCGAGACCCGTGACGGTGGCGATGGGCAGCACCGGACCAAAGACTTCCTCCGAGAAGAGGACTGAGTCATGCGCAACCCCGGTAATGAGTGTCGGCAGGAAGAAAAACCCACGCTCGTATTTTTTCCCTTCAGGGGCCTTCCCGCCCGCGATGACCTTCCCTTCATCGCGCTCCCGGGCGGCATTCACCTGGCGCACCAGCCGCTCAAGACCAGGCCGGTTGTTCAGCGGGCCCATGCTGACGCCGCGCTCCATGCCGTTCCCGACCACGATTGCCTCAACCCTGGCTGTGAGGCGCCTGATAAACTCGTCCGCAATCGATTCGTAAACGTAGAGCCGCTTCACCGCTGTACAGGTCTGGCCGCAGTTGTAGAACCGTCCCCTGATGACCCCCTCGACCGCCATCTGGATATCGGCATCGTCACAGACGATCATGGGGTCGCTTCCCCCGAGTTCCAGCGTGACCTGCTTCAGTGCGGGGGCGGCGTCCAGCGCGACCTGCCGGCCGGTCTCGCCTTCACCGGTGAATGAGACCTTCCTGATCGCCGGGTTCCGCGCAATCTCGCGGCCGACCGTCTCCCCCGGTCCGGTGACGACGTTCAGGACACCCGGTGGGAGACCGGCCTCTTCGAGGATCTCCGCAAGTTTCCCACAGGTCAGCGGGGCGGTCCGGGCAGGTTTTAAGACCATGGTGTTCCCGGCCACCAGGGCCGGCCCGATCTTCCAGCCCATGATGATCGCCGGCATGTTCCAGGGGACGATCGCACCGCAGATACCGAGCGGGCGCCTGTGGACGATGGTGTGGCCATAGCCACGAAGGTCCAGAAACTCCCCCCGCTCCCCTGCGGAGAGGGCATAGTAGTACTCAAGGATGTTTGCAAACCCGTTGATCTCGTCAACTGCTTCCCGGATGGGTTTTCCCTGCTCGGTGGTCAGGAGCGACCCGAGTTCCCTATTCCTGCGTCGCACCTCTTCTGCGGCGAAGAAGAGGATCTTCGCCCGGTCTCGTGGGTTTTTGGCGGACCAGTCCGTGAGCGCCTCTCCTGCCGCCTCTACGGCGCTTCGGACGTCATCCTCGCCGCCGAGAGGCGCCTCCCCGACCACATCCCCCGTAGCGGGGTTATACACTGCAAACGCCTCTCCTGAGACCGAATCGCGCCATTCTCCGTTGATCAACAGCTTCATGGAATGATCCTATGGTCAGGACCGGTAATATGCACTCCGGGTCATCAGCAAATACCCACACCGGCACCCGCTGATGATAAATACCATCCAGCCGCCACCCCGGCAAGCAAGGAGGATCCTACGCGGAGGCCACCGGGCTCTAACCGGGGAGGAGGCGCAGCCACCAGAGGTATTTATACGCAGGCCAGGGACGAGGTCGAAAGTAGCGGACCCCGCTTGCGAGGGAGAGGAGAAATCCAGCATGGATGAACGGCACACGGCTGCGATCCCGGTCGGCAGCACCATGACGGACGCGCCATAAAACAGGCGGCGCAGGGCGCCCCCTGCATCACCGCCTATTCAGCGAAATCAGGAAATACCAGGACGACGGCGTTCGGAAGCGCCGTCACCACGAATACCCCGGATAGAACCGGGCAGGCTCCGCGATGTCCCTACCTAGATCATGCGATAGGTCTCGAGGTTCATGGGAGCATGAGTCTCGATACGATAGCGCTTGTAGATAGAACTTGCAAGGTCGATGGTCTTGTTCTCATCACCGTGAACGGTGAAGATCTTCTCCGGGCGCGGCTGGAGATGGGCAACATAATTCATCAGCTGCTTCCGGTCTGAGTGACCAGAGAACCCATCGATGGTCGCGATATCGAAGTTGATGACGATCGTTTCGCGCCACCCGAGCGGGATCTCGCGCCACCCTTTCTGGATACGCCGGCCAAGCGTTCCATCTGCCTGGTATCCGACGAAAACGAGCGTATTGCGCTCATCAGGACCGAGGGCCTTGAGGTACTCCATCACCGGCCCGCCGTTGAGCATCCCGCTCGTGGTTATGATGACACATGGCTCACCAGAGACCACCTGCTCGCGGAGGTCCGGGGAATCCACCTGGACAAAGGCGTCAGCAAGGAAGGGATTGAGACCGTCGCGGAAGATCTGGTTTCGCAGGTCGCTGTTCAGATACTCCGGGTAAGTCGTGTGGATAGCGGTTGCCTCCCGGATCATCCCGTCAAGGTAGATCTTCACCGCCGGTATCTTCTCCTTCCTGATACCCTCCTCGAGGGCCAGCATGACCTCCTGCGACCGCCCGACGGCGAATGCAGGGATGATCACCTTGCCCCCCCGCTTGATCGTCGTCGAGACCGTCTCATACAGTTTCTCCTCCGCATCTCTCCGCTGTGGCTGGACATCATTCGACCCGCCATAGGTGCTCTCCATGAAGAGCGCCTCCAGGCGCGGGAAAGACGATACTGCCGGGGAGAAGAGTCTCGTCTTCTGGTAGTTGAAATCCCCGGTGAATGCGATGTTGTAGAGCCCTTCCCCGACATGGAAATGCGCTATCGCCGACCCGAGAATGTGTCCCGCGTTATGGAAGGTGAGCTTCATGTCGGGGGCAATATCGGTCACACTTCCGTAATTGAGGGTGATGGAGTGCTTCATGTAATCCCTCACCTCGTTTGAGGTGTAGGGGGTCTTATCGGTCTCCTTCCTGACGACGTCCAGGTAGTCGAGCTGGAGCATCACCGAGAGGTCCCTCGTCGGTGGGGTCGAGTAGACCGGCCCCTCGTAGCCGTACTTAAAGAGAAGGGGGACGAGAGCACAGTGATCAAGGTGAGCATGGGTGAGCACCACCGCATCAAGGGTGTCAAGCGGGTAGATCTCGGGCACGTAGAGGTAGGGTGTCCCGTTCATAGTGCTGCCCGGCTTCTCGCCGCAGTCCACCAGGATCTTGCTCTCTGGCGTTGAGATCAGGAACGCCGCCCTGCCGACCTCCCGGCAGCACCCGAGCGTTGTGACTCGCAACCACTGGTCTTTGCTCGTGATCTCCCGGTGGATACGGTGACCGATCTTTCGCAGAAACGCTTTCCGCTCATCCTTTACCGATCGCAGGAATGCCCGGACCTGTTTCACCGTCGAACTCTCGATAGGCGGAGTCCGGACCACCTTTGGTGTCCAGCCGATCTGTTTTGTGATCTCGCGGAGCGTTACACCGTTCTTACCGATGACCACGCCGGGTTTCTCTGCCTCGATCAGGACCTCCCCTGTCTCCGGGTCGAAGAAGAGGTCGGAGATTCCTGCACTCTCAGGCACAACAGTCCTGATCTCCTGGGCCGCCCGTTCCGGATCCTCGAGGACATTTGGGCGTACGACGATGCGCTTGCGCAGGTCACGCGCCAATATTTTTATCAGATCCGCCTGATCGGCGAACTGCTTTGGATCATCAGTATAGATGACCAGTTCTGGTCCTTCGAACTCGACATCCGAGATCGTAATCCCGCTCGGGACAATCTTATTGATCTGCTCTTTTAGTTCCTGAAGTTTTCCCTCAATCACCATTAATATCGTCCTAAAAAATGTCAGGTTGTCTGGCGGGTCGCAGACGGTGCCTGCAACCCGCTCACTATAGACTCTTCGTATTTATCCCTCGTTATCACGACCAACATGATATCCTCTCCTGATCCAGCATCACGTCGCATCGCTGATCGAACCGCGCGAATAACAAGGTCTTTTGCCTCGTCTTCGCCCATGTCCGGGCGGTACTGGTCCTCAAGCACACCGTAGGCGAACGGAGAACCCGATCCGGTGGCGACGATCTCCTCTTCCCTGGTTGCGCCGCCAAGGGCATCGACAGAATAGACACTCGGTCCGTCATCGTCGAACCCGCCCATCAGGAGCTGGACGTAGTAGGGATAGTAGCGGTTCTGGTTCAAGTAGTTCGAGAGCAGGGTCGATGCTGCGCCGACAGACATCGTCTTTCCGCGGCGCATCTCGTAGAGGCTGCACTCGACCTGCATTATCCGGACCAGCTGCTGCGCGTCACCGACGCCGCCGGCAGTGGTCATGGCGATCCGTGGAGTAATTTTGTAGATCTTCTTGGCACGCTTGCTCGCGATGAGGTTGCCCATCGTCGCCCGCATCTCTGTGGCGAGAACGACGCCGTCTTTGAAGATCAGTCCGACTGTTGTTGTGCCTTTCATAATCTGCTCTGAAATGTCAAGCATAGGAACACCCCTAAAACCATTAAGACGCCTAAACTCGCTAAAAAGCGGTTAAGCATATACAACGGTATCATAAAACATAAATTTTGTTGTCATGCTGGTTTTCAGCACGATACGATAGATGCCTGTATGGTATATGAACGTTGCCTCTTAATCCTTTCGTGAGCCCTGCCGCTCCGGCAGCAGGACTTTGATCAACTCGCGGTCAAAGAGCATAGCGACGAGTCGTCTGTTGCCGTTGACGACCGGGAGCTGGTCAACCTGGGCACGCTTCATCTTCAGCGCACACTCACTGACCTCGGCGTTGAGGGGAACTGCGAGGACGTTTTTGACCATCGCATTCTTGACCGGGATCGGGAGGAGCTGGATCCTTGAGATCCCGTAACTGATGGTGTGCATATCCCGGATGCTCTCCCAGCTCCACTCGTCATCGTCGGTGCCATTCGAGAAGTCGCTGACCTCGATCCCGTCCTCGATGCGGGTATGCCTGATGAGGTCCCGCTCAGATATGATGCCGGTAAGCGTCCCATCCTCTGTCAGGATGGGGATGGCATCATAGCCCGAGATCTCAAGGACTCTCCCGACCAGTGAGAGGGGCGTCTCCTCCCAGAGGGCGTAGGTCTTGCTGATGTAGTTGTCCTTGATAGGCTCATCCAGGCGCATCTGGGCTATGGCAGCGACGAGGTCGGCCACGCTGATGATCCCGATCAGGGATTCGTTCTCCACGACCGGGAGTCTCCTGATGTTATGCCGTATCATCAACTGAGCTGCTTCGGATATGGGGGCGTCCGGCCTGATGACGACAGGATCAGGCGTCATCAGGAGCCCGAGCTGGACCTCATCCGCTTTTCGGAGGAGGTCCTTCCGGGTGATGATGCCAACGAGTTTGCCGTCTTTTAGGACCGGCACGCCGCTTATGCCCGTACGTTTCAGGATGCGCAGGACGTCGTCTCTGTTTCCTGGGATCTCGACACAGACCACGTCGGTCACCATATAGTCACGGACGAGCATCTGTTGAGGGTTTATGATCTCACCACCATCGTTGTAATTGGGCTATTTCGTACGACATAGTCGGTAACACTGCCAAGGAGGAGGCGGTCGACACCGCTCTTACCGTAGGATCCGAGAATAATAAGGTCAGATCCCAGTTCTTTGGCGAGGGAGACGATCCGGGATCCCGCGTGTCCCTGCCGAAGATGCGCAGTAAACGGAACGCCCGCTGCCTCCACTTTCGTTCGAGCCGATTCAAGAATCTCTTCGCCTTCCTTCTGCAGAACACTGTAGATGATCTCGAGTGTGTTGTCCACGGGAAGGGACGAAAAAAGCCCGGACTCGACCACGTAAATGGCATGAATTTCAGCGTTCCACGTACCAGCCATTTCGATGGCTGCCTCCAGAGCACGATTGGCCGGTTCGGAACCGTCTATGGCAACAAGTATCTTACGGAACATACACACCACGCAGAACAGATACTTCTTATTTAGTCTCTATCGTACCTTTAAAACATTTTGTTCGATGGAAGAAGAATCCAGCCGTTTTACGATGGTCGCCCTGAGATCCCTGCTGAAAGAAAGATTTTGTTTCGTCGGATCTATCACGAGAATCGAGGCTTCCTGCCCTAACTCAAGGAATCCGCTTCTTCCCGCCAACTCCGCGCCCGCGATCGCGGCACGCAGGATCTCGACGGGTGGCGCGCGGTAGACTGTCGCAGTAAAAGCCATCTCCTGGAGCATATCCGGCTGAACGAACATCACGTTATCGGTTCCCAGGAAAAACCGACCCCCGAGTTCAAGGATGCGCGCGATCGGCGGGTGGGCCGGTGATGCTGCGACGCCCAGCATCCAGTTTGATCTCGGGCAGACGACGATGGGAATATCCAGATCTACGATCTGCCGGAGCTGTGCATCTGTTGCATGGGTGCAGTGGACGAGCAGGTCGGGCTCAAATGCAAGGGCTTCGTCGACGTCATCAGGGTTCTTCTCCCCGGCGTGGAAGGCGACGAGCCCGCCCGCGGTTCGTGCCTTCCTGACTATCGCTTCGGCATCTGCCACGTCATGGACGCTGCTGATGCCTGCTCCGTCGCTCACCTCCTCACCGCCTTCCCGGCCGAGGATGACAGGATAGCAACCCAGCCCGGCTGCAGCCTCGCGGAGCGCCGCCACACCGGCGGGTCCCCCCTCTCTGAAGTCGGCAAACCCGGCAGTCCCGGTCGCGATCATCGTCGTGATACTCGAACGCATCCCCCGGACCAGTTCCGCGTGTGGCGTTGCCGCAAGGATCCTGTGCTTCAGGCCTCCAGGGGGCTTGACGAGTTCAGCGAGGTCGCCCCGCGCCGGAAGGTCCATCGCGACGGTATCACCGAGATGCGTATGGGCGTTGAAGAAGGCGGGTATGATCCAGCGATCCGGTGCTCCTGAGCAGGGTTCTATCGATCTGATAATGCCATCGGTGATGGTGACACAGACATCTTCCTCTTCGAGTTCTTTTCCGAGGAGTGCCCGGCCGGTGACGACATACGGTACGGCTTGCATCTTTACGTCCAGTTTATATGTAGGGAGGGAGAATATCTTTGCATGGCGAAAAAATCTGGTGGAAGACTGGTATCCTCTGCCGGCCTGGTCAACTATTATGACAGCGAAGATCACCGGGCCATCCATATCAGCCCGACAACAGTGATCATCGCAACCATCGTGACCGGAGTGGCAGTCTATATTCTCAATGTCATCTTCTAATCTTTTTTGCTCTTCAGGGCGGCCCTGATGATGTCCTCCTCCGGCGTGAAGTAGATGGCATCATGCCCGTTCCAGGTCCGACAGTTACGGAAGACCACGACAGGAATACCCTGATGACTCTCGCCCATGACGAAGTTTGCGAAGGCTGCAATCTCATCGACCACTGCTTCTTCGGTGATCTCAAGGACACGGCCAAAGAGGTCGGTGTCGCCCCGGTAGTCGTTGATCGCCGCCATCCCTGCCCATCCGATGGCAATACCGGTCTGGCCGCGCCGGAACGACCGCCCACAGGTATCGGTGATGATAACCCTGACATCCTTCTTCGTGATGCGCTGGATTGCGTCCCGGATCTCGGCAGCGGCACCCATGGGGTCGGGCGGAAGGAGGATTATCTGGCCGTCTTCGATGTTGCTATGGTCGACACCCGCGCGCACGCCGATGTGGCCGGAAGGTACCTCAGAGAGGATGAATGGGTGTTCAAGCAGGATCTCGGTGGATGAGTCCAGCACCGCCTGCACGAAGCGAGGGTCCTCGTTCGTCTTTGCGGCAATCCGCATGGCTTCGGCGCCTGGCGTGATGGTGGCAAGGTCGCGGGTGAAACCCTTTGCCTTTGAGTAGACAGATGAGGCGATGGTGAGGATATCCCCATCTTCAAACGTGACCCGATCGCAGATCAGGGCCGGAAGGTCGTCACCTTTTCGGATCAGGGGAAGCCCCTTAACACCGATTACCTGGATCTCCATGGAATTCACAGATAACTGATCGTATCCTATTACAGAAAAATGCTCGGATTTCCTGCGGGGCGATGCCTGCAGATTAAGGCGATAACACCACAGTCTCCCCTCCCAGGCGCGTGATCGGACCTCCTGTTCACCGCCGCCCGGGGGGACTTGCGGCATCCATGCCCTTCCTCTGCTGTCAGCCTGGTCAGGTAGAGCCGACTGTCCCCCTCGCGCTGCGCCAGGGCAGCTAATACGTCCGCGTGAACCTTCGCGCGCTTCTGCGTGAGGCAGCGAGTCTCCCCCCATCAACACCCTCAAATCAAGGTGAAATGGTCCACTACACCCTTAACACCAGTTCGATGCTCTAGGCCGGCCACCTGGAACGCAATCAAGCCTCAGCGTGCCGCAACCGGAGTCTCCTCCCTGATGATGAAGAGGTCGCGCAGGGTATCCTTGATGCAGGCCTCAAAGATATTGCGCACATGGGTGTGAGCAATCTCCAGCCAGTCAGCCACCCCGTCCAGAGGAATACTCCGCTCCTCTGCCAGGAAGTAGTCGATGTTTAAGAGGAATGCGTTATGCCCGGGCGATTCGGGCACGGCGTCGGTGAGTTCTATCCGGCAGTTGTCGCGGTCGTCATAGAACGTGAACTCGCATCCGGTGATGAACCCTGCCGGCACCCAGGGGAGTTCCGGCGGGAGGGTCGGGTAGAAGGCGAAGTAGTCGGAGAGTGTCACCCTCGGTTCCGGGATCTCGATGAGGTTGACGTAGCGGAGGTTCATGGTGTTGACGGCGTCGGCGCTGATGACCTCCCGGAACCGGTTGAACGTCCCGACGATGCGCGTAGAGAAGGCTTCCCAGTGCACATACGGCTTCTGGCAGCTCACCGAGAGCAATCTGGGCCCGACCTGGACCGCACAGCCCTCATCCTCGGCGAGGAAGATCGATCGTTCGCTGATCAGGAGTTCTTCACGGAGTCCCTCCGGCCCGAGGACCATGACCACCTCGCGCACGTAGCGCTGGTCACGCTTCGGGTAGGCATCCTTCAGGTGATTGTAGAGTATGCCAGGATAGGTCATATCCCAGGGGATATCCTCAGGGAACCGGAACTCACATATCACTTCAGCGGCAGGCGGGTTTACGTATTTTCGTACTGTTGTCATGTTCTTCCCTCACCAGGGTGAGGATAGAGGGAAACTACATTAAGGTGACTCCTCACCTGCAAGAGATCAGTACCATGCTTTATTTCTGCGGAGCTCGTCAGCGGGTATCGAACAGGAAGACCCCCCTACCGTACTACGTCTGGGGGAGGTGAGAAGCGCGCGCCCAATCTTTCTTCTTTCTGGTTCACGAATCCCCTGCACGACCAACCTGCTACATAATATCTGGCGTCCACCGTATTTGATAGCCAGGCAATCGCGATCTTCATATACCGGCTTTGTAAGGCAGGGACTGTCCGAACAGAATAATCAACGCCTGTGGGGATAGGGGGAGGCTCATGTGAGGCAGGTCGTTGATAGCTGGGACTCATCCCTCTGCCCTTGAAAGGTCAAGGGACTCTCAGGTTCGTGAGCGCCGCGGCTTTCGCGTGCGGCGGGGGTGCGTGTGACATATGAGATGTGGCCCGGTAGCGGTTGTTCTTGTCAACTACTCCAAACTCAGGTCGGTGGGCTCCTCGGCCCATGATCCTGAAGGGACGGTCAGTGATAGACGCCCCGCCGCTTGAGCTCTTCCGACTTCTTCTTCGAGCACGCTTCACACCGAAACTCAGGTGCCGGATCGTTGGTCCTGTCGTAGTCCTTCGTCATGACCAGGCGGTAGCCCCGGGCAATCGTGCTGCAGTCCACGCACCTGACCTCTTCCCTGACCTCCCACCAGGCAGGGGTGGCGAGCGTCCGGGAGGTGAAGATGAGCCGGTCGACCCAGAAGAAGATGAGACCGCCGATGAGGTTTGCTATGATTGTGGCCATGAGCGCTCCAAGGTCTGCGAGCAGGTAGAGCACGGCAGCGAGGATCGGCGTCGAGAGCTGCCACCGGATGAGGTAAAGGCCGTAGCGCTTAATATTTACATCCACGAATAAAATTCGTCAGTACCTGACATAAAACTGGTGTCGGCACCGGGCAGACCCCGCCCTCGTGGGTACTCGGGAAGGGAGAAGCAGCTGAGCCGGGAGCCATTATCCCCGGGATCGTTAGGAGAGCACCAGGATCCGGCGGGTCAGGCTCTTGTGCACCCGCTGCTCATGCGCCTGCAGAATGGTGAAGTGGCAGGCGGCGATATCGGTGATATCACGGTGCGTGACGACGACCGCGCGTCTTCCTGGCCGGAGGACGCGCCGGATCTCGGCAAGCGAGCCGTCATAGAGGTGGTTCATGCTCTCTGCCCGGATCCGGACCGACTGGCCGTAGGGGAGGTCGGTCACGACCGCATCGAGTGTGTGGTCGCAGATCGGGACCGCTGTGGCGTCGGCGATCATTACGTCCGATTCCGGGAGGTTCTGCCGGCATCCGGTGACCATCACGGGATCAAAGTCGCTCCCGAGGATGCAGGCGCCGATCTCCCGGGCCTCGAGGAGGATCCCGCCGGTGCCGCAGAAGGGGTCAAAGAACCGTTCCCCGGGCTGGATCAGGGAGATGTTCACGAGCGTCCGGGCCATTCTGGGCATCATTGCCCCGGGGTGGAAGAACGGCCGGCGCATGGGGCTCCTGGAACCGAACCCTCCCCGATCGATCCGCAGGAGAACGCGGCCGAAGTAGCAACGATCTTCTGATGCGATCGCGCGGTACTCTTCGACGGGCTTCCGGAGTGAGACCGGGCCGGCGATCAGGCTCCCGATCAGCTGCTCAAGGTCGAGTTGTGGGGCCTCCATCTGGCTACCATGGACTTTCTTCACCCTGCCCGCGAACGGTTTTGTGGTCGTGATGGCGAGGTCGGTGAGGAGAGCCGCGAACGCTTCCTTCGAGGGTTCACACTCCCCGAGGTACTCCATCACCACATGCGTCAGGGCAAGGCGCCTGGCAGCTTCCGGGTCCGGGCACTCGGCAACCGCTACCTGGGTACGGGTATCGAGAACCCTGCCCACGCATTCCAGTTCCGCGACCGGGAGATCGGGGTGCTCACCGGAGAGTTCGAAGAGCAGCTTCATCTACAGAGTGTTGGCCCGACATGGCGATAAAACGCGTGCTTGACCGCTCCTGGCTCCCGGTCTTCCCAGGTTCCATTTGCCCCTCCGGGGTCGCAATTGCGCCTGGTGGTGCCCGGGACCTGGATTGAGGAGGGGTCCGCTCCCCGCACCCCGCGGTCCACTGCTATGTCGAGGGGCCCGGGAGAAGGTGGCTTTAATCTCTGCGGGGCTCGGCGGCTGGCATCGAATGGCAAGACCCGCTGCGCTGGCTGAGAGGTGAGAGTAGCCGCTGCTCGGGAGGGATGAGCTCATCCCGGGCTACGACGCTCCGGCAGAGGAGCGCAACATCATCGGGCCTGCCCGCCGCTCTTCGCCGATTGCGAAGCGGTAGACAGGCTTGCGATTCAAGTTCTCCCCCGGTATCGGGGGAGAGGGACCGCAAATAGGCTCGTTGATGAAAGCCCTGGCAGCGATGTTTTAACGCTCGCGTTCAGATCGGCGTTCCCAGTATGACCGCACGCGCGGGCATGCGGGTGAGCAAAATCAAGCCGTCATTCTGGATGCTCCCTTTTCCAGAGAGGGATCCGACGTCTCGATTCGGAATAAGAGATCAGACGCTGTTCCTGCTCGCAGGCATTCTTCCGCACGGCAAACGTCTCGTTATGGACACACCGACAGGACAGATCTCCGGTAGAGTGATCTGAGACTTTGCGGGATAGAGTCAGCGAGAAGTCCCCTTGCGCAGGCCGGGGATTAGCCCGTCTTGACCCTAACAATGAAATACCAGAGACACATCATTATTGTGTTAGCCACCCCGAAACTAACCACGATTAGCGGGAGGTTGTGATATGAAGAAAGGTTTTGTTGCAAACATTGAGAGGGAGACGGTAGAGAATACCTATTTCCGCAGGGTCCTCTACACAGGGAAGTACAGCCAGCTCGTGCTGATGTGCCTGAAGCCCGGCGAGGAGATCGGTGAGGAGGTACACGACGACGTCGACCAGTTCTTCCGGTTCGAGAAAGGGGAAGGGGTTGTCGTGATCGACGGCGTCTCGCACGCCGTAAAGGACGGCAGCGCTGTAATTGTGCCAAACGGTGCGAATCACAACGTCCTGAACACTTCAAAGACTACAGACCTCAAACTCTACACGATCTACTCACCGCCCGAGCACAGGGATGGGGTTGTACATAAGACCCGTGCAGAGGCCATGGCCCAGGAAGAGCATTTTGACGGAAAGACGACAGAGTGATCTCTTCTGAGAACACTTCAGTAATATATCTCCTATTTTTCGGCTCTGTTGAAAACCCCCTTAGGGCTCATATTACCCGTGGGAGGTTTCACACCTGCCTATTCTTCGCTCTTTCTGCGATGAGTCCAGAAGCCGGGACAGGGGTTTGGCAAAGTTTCATGGAAGATGTCCCCCGGTTCCAGCGGGAGGCATCATGGGATGCATCCCTGAGATTGCAGCCCCATCACGGTCCAGGACGGGCCCAAAACGCGGCAGGATCCGGGTCTTTTTGACGATAGAGCACTGCTGTGATCTGTTTTCCGGTCTTCCGCAATGCTTTCCGGGTGATCGTGATAAATAATATTGCAGGCAAGAACGGCCTGAAATGTACCAGTGGATGGGCTGTACCCCGCCGTTGAAATGCGGAGACCCTATTTTGATCCTGATACTACGAAGACAGGGATCAACGTTAAGACACCCTGAGCATGAAGTTGTAGTAGCAGATGGCAGTCGCCCTTGAAATCATATTCCTCGGTATATCATTGCTTTTTCTAATCAGTATCATCGCAAATAAGTTCTCAGAGAGACTCGGTGTTCCTGCACTCCTCATCTTCCTCATCGTCGGGATGCTCGCGGGTTCCGAAGGTCCAGGCGGGATTCCGTTCGATGATCCGGTGGTCGCCCAGGTAATCGGGATCATCGCACTTGCCTATATCCTCTTCTCCGGCGGCTTCGATACCCGGTGGGAAGAGGTCCAGCCTATCCTCTGGCCGGGGATCGCCCTCTCCACCGTAGGGGTCGTCCTGACCGCAGTCTGTCTTGGCGCATTTGCCAGCCTGGTTCTCGGGCTCTCCCCGCTTACCGGTTTTCTTCTTGGGGCGGTTGTCTCATCCACCGATGCGGCAGCAGTCTTCTCGATCCTCAGGATGGCACGAGCACGCCTGAAAGGAAATCTGCGGCCATTCCTCGAGTTCGAGTCAGGGAGCAACGACCCCATGGCGGTCTTTCTCACCACCAGCGTCATCGCCCTGATCCTCACCCCCGGCGCATCAGTGCTCATGCTCGTCCCGATGTTCGTGCAGCAGATGGTCGTCGGAGGGCTTCTCGGTTACGGGATGGGGAAAGCAATCGTCCTCCTCATCAACCGCCTCAAACTCGAGTCAGAGGGGCTCTATCCGGTGCTCACCCTCGCCATGGTGTTGATGACCTACGGGCTGACCGCTATCCTGGGAGGCAACGGGTTCATCGCCGTCTACGTCAGCGGTCTCGTTATGGGTAACAGCGTCGTCGTCTACAAAAAGAGCCTGATCCGGTTCCATGACGGGATCGCGTGGTTGATGCAGATCGTGATGTTTCTCACGCTCGGTCTACTCGTCTTCCCCTCAGACCTCATACAGGTGATCGTCCCCGGGCTTCTCATCGCTTTCTTCCTGATCCTGGTCGCCCGGCCGGTTGCCGTCTTTATCACGCTTCTGCCCTGGAAGATGCCGCTGAACGAGAAGGCTCTGGTCTCCTGGGTGGGGCTCCGGGGGGCCGTCCCGATCATCCTTGCGACCTACCCGCTTGTCGCCGGGGTGCCGGACGCGGCGCTGATCTTCAATATCGTCTTCTTCATAGTCCTCATCTCGGCGCTTGTCCACGGGACATCCATCCCCACGGTCGCCCGGTGGCTCGGCCTCGCCGCCCCCCTCGAGGAGAAGCGCAAGTTGTCCCTAGAGTTTGAGGTGGACCCAAACACCCCAAGCGAACTCATCGAACTGACCATACCTCCCGAAGCCCCGGCGGTCGGGAAGCAGGTCGTGGACCTCGGGTTGCCGGAAGGGGCGCTCATCATCCTCATGCAGAAGGAGAGCGAGCGGTTTGTCCCGTGCGGCAGCACCGTCATCGAGGCCGGCGATACGCTCCTCCTTCTGACGACCGAGGACCTGGTGCAGACGGTTCGCGCCAGATTCCTCGATGATGAGGAAGAGGAGGATACGTCCCACCCGTCCTCCTGATGGAGCAGAGGATCTGCGCTCCTCCAGGTTATCCTGATCCTTTGAACTGGGGTCTGGTGCGCATAATTCTCCTCCCGCATCGGGAAGACTCCCCGGGTCGCTCAAAGTTCGGGCACGTGAAAATCGCGCGTCCTATTCTCTCTCCCCGCAGAAGGCAAAACCGATAGCCCCCACCCCCGCTCATCAGGAAGAGGCAGTGCACGTGATGCCCGGGGAAATCCGTGTCCGGGCATGGCCCCGGGACGGAGCACACCACCGAACGAGCAGATCGTGCTCTCATCCCAGGATTAGACCGGATCGAGCGTTATCCTTGCAAATCCCCATGCCCAGAGTTAGCGCTTGTAGAGGACCCCTCTCCGGTCCGTATCAGGGTCCAGTGCTACGTCGCCGCACCTGGAGAAAGACGGTTTTCCAGCGGGTAAGTACACACGGAGTCTCCCACTCATGTGCGACCTTTATGCGGGCACAGAAGGTTTGAAGACCCGGGGGCGTGCGCTTGCCGCAAAACCGGGCAGCCTGGTCCCGGGCATGTCAGACCGAGTTGAGCGCGTTACTCCGGGCGATCTTCTTCATCACCTTCTCCCAGGTGCCTGTTATGAGGAAACTCTCTTCCATAAAGCCGATCACCTTCTCGAACTTCTTCATGGGGAAGGCCATCGTCAGGACATCAGACGGAACACATGGCCGCGCTGAGGGGTCGAACAGCCCGAGAACCGCTTTTGGATCCTCCTTCTGCTGCTCGAGCCAGGGGTAGTGGAAGACCGAGGCGCACCCGGAGCCGAACGGGCATATCACCCCGTTCGGGTCAACCTGGTCGTAGTTTGCCAGCGTAAAGAGCCCTGAGAGTACCTCAGGCCGGACGAAGAAGACCACGGCGTCCGGGTTGTCGGCGGCCGCGAGACGGTCCCAGCGTTTGAAGACGATGCTCTTTCCCTTCGTGGGTATCCGGGCGGTTCCCCGGTCTAGTTCGTCCACGATCTCAGGGGTCTGCTTGTAGCGCTCCCCCTCAACACCGGGCTTTCCTGTGGAGAGGAAGTAGCGGAAGTCTGGGGAGCGTTCTGCATCGTAGCCGAGGTAGAACCTCCCCCCGCGACAACCGATCGAGTCTTCGTCGAAGACGAGACTCGCTCCTCTTCGCACCTTCGCAAGGTCGCAGACAAAACACTTCCAGCCTCTCGGGGCTGGGGCTTTCTCCGCTCCCTCTATGGGACCCCCGACCTCGAAGGCGATCGGGAGTTCCGTCCCCGGGAAGTACTTCTCATGGAGCCGAATGTAGGCATCACGTAGTGCTGTATCCATATAGTTCCATGCTAAAGAAACAGCAAATAAGGTTCCGGTTTCCCTGGAGGGACACGGCCGGGTGATGGATGTTTGGGATGATGCCGGCGCCCTACTGCGCGGTTCCAGACTTTTTTTGGTTTTCACGGGAAATAGGCGCCAGAAAAGGGGGATTCGGTTCGTTGGATCCCAGACGGTTCGATGAGAGGGGGCCTGGAGGCGGAAAGATCGTAAGGTATATTTTGTCAACTTCCGATTATTGACGCATGCTTCTCCCCCTGAACGACAGGCAGTTTGCATTCTGGAGGCTCCGGCGCAGCGGTCTCGCCAACATCCGGATCGCGGAGCACTTCAGGGTATCCCGCCAGGCGGTCTCGAAGGCGCTCATCACCATGGACCGGAAGGTCGAGGAGACGCTCCTCGATATGGCTAACGCAAACCAGATCGAGGTCGAGAGGCTGAACGCAGAAAAAGGGATCCTCTTCGGGCGCTCCGTCCCGTTCGATGCCAGCGTAATTGTCTTTGTATCGGCAAATCACGGCGTGCAGGTCTGGTACAAGCATGAGGGTGACTGCGGCGCATGCCCCCAGTATGCACGGTGCATCGAGCTCCTCTGGGACTACGCGGACGAACTGGGTATTGCGCTCACAAAGACCGATGATCCGACCCGGATGGCCGACGAACTCTTTGCGAAACTGAAGGAGCTCGTATGATGTCTCTCCTGGAGACGGTACGGGCCTACCTGGGCTGGTGCCCGATGAAGGGGTCGATGAGAACGGATCGTGCGGTGCAGCTGGGGGTGGCCGCGGCACCGGGCGGGCGGGACGGGGCCCTCCGGACCGAACCCGGATGGTGGAGTCGTTACCACAACCAGCTGCTGGTTGCGGCGCTAGCCTTCTCAGCGGCGGCAGCGGCAGCCTTCATCCTGATCGAGGATGCTTCCGGGTATCGAGTTGTGTGGACGGGGCTTGCCATTGGGGCGGGAGCGGTCATTGGCTTCCTGCTTGGTTACCGGAAGCAGTATGCACGGGTTGCCGCCGGCGAGTTCATCAGGGCCAATATGAGCCGGAGACTGCGCATAGCAAGGGACCTGAGCTGGCCGGTGGCCCTCATCCTTCTTGCCGTCTTTATAGTGTTTTTTGCCCGGAGGGGCATGTTCGGCCAGATTCTTGGTTTCATGCTGGGTTTGAGCCTCGTCGGCTGGGCTTCATACGGCGTCACGCTCCTCTGGGAGCGGCAGCACCGCACGACCCTGATCGCGGAGAGGGGGTCGATGTATACCCTGGATATGGCGGTGCGGGGCGAATGCGGCGGGGAGGGATCCGGATGGCGATGAGGTTCTCCGAGGCGATACAGAGGTGGAGGGGCTGGTGCCCGAACGCGGCAATGGCCGGTGCCGGCCGGCGAGATCGAGGTCGGGACCGCGGCGGAGGGCGGCGACCGGCAGGTGATGGCCGGGGTAGTTGTGGATTTACGAAGAAAACAGGCAGAATGCCCCCCCACTTTAGTGGGGGGATGAATGCCGTCCATCGATAACCTTATTACGCGCCGTGGTGTATATTACTATAATGCGTAAGGCATATCGGTATCGACTCTATCCCTCAAAGTCTCAGGTGACTCTGCTTGAGCAGACGCTCGAGATCTGTCGGTGGGTCTATAACGATACCCTTGCATTGCGAAAGACCGCATGGGAGCAGGAGCAGCATTCAATCTCTCTCTACGAGACCAACAAGATCCTGACACAGTGGAAGAAGGAACGACCCGATCTAAATCGGGTTCATTCTCAGGTTCTCCAGAACGTTCAGGTTCGGGTGGATCTTGCCTTCAAATCGTATTTCAGGCGCGTAAAAGCAGGAAAAAAGCCAGGGTATCCTCGATTCAAGGGAAAAGGACGATACGACAGTTTCACGTACCCTCAGTCGGGATTCAAACTTGATGGAGACCGCCTTCGCCTCTCGAAGATAGGGGATGTGAAGATCATCCTCCACCGTCCGATTGAAGGAACGATCAAGACCTGCACGGTCATGCGTTCTTCGACCGGGAAGTGGTATGCCTGCTTCTCGGTCGAGTATGATCCAACACCTGTGCCACAAAAAGATACTGTGGTCGGCGTCGATGTCGGTTTGGAATCATTTGCTACCCTCTCAAACGGGGAGAAGATCGAGAACCCCCGATTCTTCCGTACCGACGAGAAAGCCCTTGCGAAGGCACAGAGAAAACTCTCGAAAGCAGAGAAGGGCACCCCTGAACGGAAGAAAGCACGAAAAAACGTTGCACGTATCCATGAACGGATCGCTCACCGACGGCTCGATTTTGCTCATCAAACTTCCCGCCGGATGGTGGACCAATACGGTACGATTGTATTCGAGGATCTGAATATCAAAAATATGCAGAAAAACCATTGTCTGGCGAAAAGCATCGCGGATGTTGCCTGGAACCAGTTCATCACGATCACGGAGAACAAAGCGGAAGAGGCTGGCTCTCGTGTGATCCTGGTGAACCCTAGAAACACGTCACAGCGATGTTCCCGATGTGGTATGATCGTCAAAAAGACCCTCTCTGATCGAGTCCATACCTGCCCACATTGTGGGCTGATGATGGACCGCGACCAGAACGCGGCGATCAATAGTATGAGATTGGGGCTGCAATCTCTGGGCTGAAAAACCCTGGATGCCCCCGATTTCAATCGGGGGAGCAGTCACGTCAGTCCCAGGTTTATACTGCTGGCGCTGCTCGCCATCGCCGGGTTTTTCATGCTCTTCGTGACGTGCTTCCTGATACCCTCCTTACGCCCCGGGATCTATACCCTCGTGAGCCTCTCGTTCATGGCGTATGCCGCGACACATCTCTATCTCGATAGGAAACGCGCCACAATAGAGCGCTTTGGGAATTCTGTCATCATCTACAGGCCGCGTTTTCGGCCGCTCGTCCTTGAATGGGATTCCGTCAGGTCGATCGAGGTGAAGAAGACGTATCGTCCCGTGCCCCGCTGAGCGTTCGCGCTGCTCATGCTCCTCATGGTTGCGGCGATATTCGTTGGCATGGTGCAGGGCGGCCGCGCCGTCGACCCTGTTTTTGTCTTTCAGGTTCTCTTTGCGGTCGCCTTCGCGGTGTTCCTGTTTGCGAGATTCTATCGCGCCTTTGCCAGTCTGCAGTATCCTGACTACCTCAGGATGGCGCTGGAGCCCGGCGGGTACCTCAAGGCTCTATTCGGGCGACCCAGAGAGTCTTGCCGTGCTGCTTGCCCCTCCACGATAAGATCATACCTTTTTGAACTAGCAATCTAATGTACACCGGCAAATTCGATGGACTTCTATATCAAACACGTTCTCATGAACGCCATCCGACGGAGCAACCGGCATGACAGATACGAACGCTGATGCCCAAAAGTCCCCCCCGCCCCTGCTCGAGTTTGAGAAGATCAGCGTCGTCAGGGACGGGAGAAGACTCCTCGACTCAGTATCGCTCACCGTCCAGGAGGGGGAGCATATCGCCATCCTCGGGCCAAACGGTGCCGGGAAGTCGTCGCTCGTCAGGACGATCACCCGGGAGTACTACCCCTCCTCTCCGGGACCGGATGTCATCTTCAGGTTCCGCGGGCAGGACCGGTGGGATGCCTTTGATCTCCGCTCCCACCTCGGCGTCGTCTCCGGCGATCTCCAGCACACCTTCACCCGCGGGATATCGGGCCGCGAGGTTGTACTCTCGGGATTCTTCTCAAGCATCGGGCTCTTCAACCATGAGGTGACCCCGGAGATGGAAGAGAAGGCAGACGAGGTCCTCAAGTTCCTCGAGGTCGATCATCTCGCGGACCGCCCGATGATCAGGATCTCCTCGGGCGAGGCGCGCAGGCTCCTGATCGGGAGGGCGCTGGTCCACGACCCGGGCACCCTCCTCCTTGACGAACCCACAACCAGCCTTGACCTGCACGCACTCCGGACCTTCCGAAAGACCCTCAGGAAGATTGCACGCTCGGGCACCGGTATCATCCTCGTGACCCATAACCTCCACGACATCATCCCTGAGATCTCACGGGTCATCCTCATGAGAGACGGTACCATCTGGCGGGACGGCCCGAAGGCTGAGGTGCTGACCGATGACACCATCGGAAGACTCTTCAGGGTCCCGGTACACGTGATGGAGGAAGGCGGCTACTACTACGCGACGGGTTACTGATCGTGGAAGAGCACCGGAATCCGGAACAACGGAATGACTCATGAGCAGGCGGGGATGGTTGTGGAGTGTTTTTTATTGGGCCGATTGTTCGTCCTCTGTAATCCAGCCCGTCAGAGAAAAGTTCTCCCCTGGCGCAATTCTGCCTGAATTACGGCTTATTATCGGGTTTTTCAAAAAAAAACGGTGGGATAACCTTATGGCACCCCACGAGTGCTTGTAGGGCAGGAACAGCTCGAACGGGATAACCACCGCCGATATCCCCGGGATTGTGGCCGCTGCTATAGAGCGTGCAGAGCGCCGTCTCCAGCCCGGGATGTCGTTTGAGGCAGGGTCGATGATAGCCGGGAAGCCCGCTTGCGCAGGCGGGGGGTAGTTCACTCCTCCTGCTCTTTTTCTGCCCGGTACCGTGGAGATGTTCGCCACCAGTAGTAGACCTCGTAGACCAGCAGCGCGAGCAGCACCACACAGGCCCCGAAGAAGAAACCCATCACCAGGTCATGGACCGGAGGCGCACCCGCGGCACCCTCCAGGGGTGTCCGAAACGCGGAGATCTCCTCCCCCCCGCCCCCGGCGAGTCTCGGTTCCGGCGCCATGCCGCCGGGAGCTGGTAACACCGCCGGGAGGAGAGCCCAGAGCCCGAGACTCGCCAGGACGACGATGCCAAAGAGCATCGCGTACTTCTTGAGCACCGACTTGAGGTCGCTTTCCGGCGGCGCGATGATGAGGACCTGGTCCGTAAGGCCGTAGACCTTCACCTCGCGCCCTTTCTCGCTCCAGCGGGTCTCCATGATCTCAAGAAGCCCGGCGTCGAGGAGGTTTTCGATATGATAGGCTGCTGTGGTGATGGGGATCCCCATCTGCCGGGCAACCTCCGACGACGTCATCGGCCCATCGCCGAAGGCCTGGATGACAGCGTTTGCCGTCTGGCTCGCCATCGCCCGGGCGATCTTCTGTGCCCGTTCATCACCAGGCTGGAGAATTACGACATTCTCAACCATGGAGTGCTTCAAGGATCTGGTTACGTCCATGCTCGAGCGCCTGCTTGAGCCGGGAGACATCCGGCCCCGCACCCTGTGCGAGGGTCGGCTTACCGCCGCCCTTCCCGCCAAGGATACTGCAGACCTCTCTCACGATATTGGCGGCGTTCACCGCAGGTGCGCCCGACGTCGCCACCACCTTCACGTTCCCATCCACCGATGCAAAGAGCGCCACACCCCCCTCGTCAGCGACAGTGGTTGCAAGCGCCACGAGCTCCTTCGGAGTCGCATCCACCTGCCTGACGACGACCCTGATCCCGTCTATCACCTCACCACCGAGGTGTTGCATCTGAAGATCCACCACTTTCTTCCTGAGACGCTCGATCTCTTTCTTCTGTTCCTTCCACTCCGAGAAGAAGCGTGCCACCGTCGTCGGCAGGTTCTCAGGCTGAACACTCACCACCTCGGCAGCCGCCTTGAGGAGATCATCCATGTGCTGCACAGAGTGCACGGCAGCGATCCCGGCCGCAAAGATCAGCCGTTCCACGCCGTCCTGGATATGTTCAACACCGATGATCCTGATAAGCCCGATCTCGCCAGTCGCCCGGACATGCGTCCCGGCGCACGCCTGCACGTCACCGCCGACCTGCACCGTCCTGATCTCCCGACCCGGCGGGACGCCGCCCTGGTAGAGACCGAACCCGTACCTCTGCTCAGCCTTCGTTCGTTCATCAGTACGGACATAGACCGGCATGTTGGCCATGACCATCCGGTTCGCCTCGATCTCGATCTTCCGGAGTTCCTCGGGCGTGATATGCTTGTAGTGCCTGATGTCCAGGCGGGATGCATCGCTCCCTTTCTGAGCACCGGCCTGGTGCACGTGGGCGCCGAGCACCTTCTTCGCCGTGTGCAGGAGCACGTGGGTCGCCGTGTGGTGGCGCATCAGCGACCACCGGCGCTCCTCGTCCACCATACCCTTCACCCGGTCACCACGTTTCAGGGCGCCTCCCGTGACCCGGTGGAGGATCACCTCCCCGAGCTTTGTGGCCTCTTCCACCCTGACCATGTTCTCTGAGGTCACCAGGGTGCCGGTATCTGACGGCTGACCACCTCCCTCGGGGTAGAAGAGCGTCTGGTCAAGCACCACAAACCCATCGAAGTAGTCCAGCACTATCGCCTCGAACTCAACCTCGTTTGGTAGTTCGTAGTAGAGTTTCTTCGTCGGAGGCAGGGCCTCCACCCGTTCGCGGTAGGCAGCAAGTGGATCCTCTGTCTCCGCCTCCTTCTGCGCTTCCGAGTGGATCTCGGCGATCAGCGAGTAGAAGTTATCCGGGATCTCCACAACAGCCCCTTCGGCGGCGGCGATATCCCTCACCATCTCGGGCGGGATACCGTGGGAGTCGTAGAGGGTGATCACCTCTCGGAGAGGGATCCGTGTGCTCTTTGCCTTGTAGTTCCGGGCGATCTTCTGGACGATCCTGGTCCCGCGTGTCAGGGTGTTTTCGTATCTGGCTACCTCGTTCTCCACGATCTCCCTGACCACGCTGACGTCCTGCTCGAAGTTCTCGAACCCCACGACCTGCATCTGGGCCTCGATCAGGTCGGCCAGGTCCTCGTCCATCGAGAGGTCGTTCATCATCCTGAGCGTCCGGCGGAGCACGAGCCTGGTAAGGTAGCCCTCACGGACGTTCGAGGGGACGATGCAGTCACCGAGCATGTAGGCGAGGCAACGGGTGTGGTCGGCGATCGAATAGACCTTCTCGATCGGGATGACGATCCGCTCCAGTTTCTCCAGTGGTACGTCAATCGCCTCGGCAACCTTCCTCCTGAGGTTGTAGAGGTTCGTCCCGGAGATATCCATGACACCGGCGAACCTGGCGCTGAGCCCCATGATCTTTGTAAACTCCGGGTTGTCGAGGAGGCTCTCGAGGTGAGCTGAACGCATCAGGCGGCTCACCATCTCAGGGAAGACCGCGTCATATATCGTCGGCGAACCCTTCGAGGCCCAGACGAACCTCTCAAGGCCATAGCCCGTATCCACAATATTCAGCCGCATCGGATAGTAGAGTTCGCCGTTGATCCTGACGGGTTGCTGATTGGTCTTCTGCCGCCCGAGGTTCATAAAGACCAGTGTCGCGACCTCAAGACCCCCGATGAGCACCTCGAGGGACGCTCCAGCGTTCCCTCCGCCGAACCAGGGATGCTCCTTATAGCTGACCTGGTTGAGATCGCCCCCAATAGATGCGATGAACTCGTCGCAGAGGGCCACCGTCTCGTCCTTCCAGTAGATCTGCTCCTCCGGGGTGTTGAAGGCATGGTGCGCCATCATCTCAAAGAGCGTAAGGTGGCGACCCGACCTGCCGACGGAGTCGAGGTCGTTTAGGCGGATGCAGGGCTGGGAGATGGTGAGTGGGTTTGCCGGCGGGGGGACGACCCCGCTCGTGACGAACGGCTGGAAGTCGGCGATGGACGCGATGGTGAGATAGATGTCGTCTCTCCACCGGGCGGCTACGGGATATCGCTCGAGGCGTGTATGGCCGTGCCGCTCGAAGAACGAGAGGAATGCCTCCCTCATCTCATCAACGGTATGGGGTTTAAAGACCGGATTGCCGATGAAGTTATACGTCACACATGGGGCATCGCCGCAGAACTCCTGTTCTGGGTCCCTCGTCCAGAAGGCCGCCCCGCAACTCTTGCAGACCTTCCGCTCAAACCCTTGAGATCGGAAATAGTCGAGCGTATATTCTTCCTCGAGCATTGAAAATCACGCAATATAGTTTGTTATGATCGGAATCAATATAGTTGTTTGTGCCCGCCGTTTAACTCGTGGGGTGTGCGGGGCGGAGCGGGAAGTTCCTGTCCTTTAGGGCGGGGATGAAAGCGGAGCCGCCCTTCTTATCGTTAGATATGTCTTTTTGGATATCACTTGCTGTGTTGCACAATTCCTCTCGGTGGCCACACACCGGTAATTCCTGCTGTGCCTCCGGTCAGGCCACCATGGTCACCAGCATCTTATAGCAGTTCATTTTCATTCTTACCTCGCGGAGCATCCCCTCCTGTGACGTCGCCCGCACTCTTTTTGCACCTCTGGACGAGAGATTTGAAAAGTTGGCGATAGTCGATGCCGTGGCATTCTAAAACTGACCTGCCGTCAGGCTGTATGTCCATAGGACCGCCGAAACCGCGCTGTCCTCCCGCCTCTCTACACAGATACCATAGATCGACTGTGTCCCCCTCATAATTCCCAACCCGGTCGACCGCATACTTTCCGGCGTTTCCCACCCGGCATTCACCAGGTTTCGGCCTGATCTTGCCCTGGTGGAGGACAAAGTCCCTGCTGATGCTGTGGCAATCCGGTCCCGGAAACTCGAGGCCAAATCGTAATGTAACTGTATTTTTGGTGCCATAGATATCCGCGTTGGAGGCGTAGATCAACAGGTTATAGTTAGTCGCTCAACATCTTTGAAACATACTTCGGGCTCAAGAATTTAATCACCCACTTTTCCCGGTAACTTCTTTTTGCTGCCAGCGTGAAGAAGGATCTCTCGTGAGGGTCCACGAATGTCCGCGTTGCGGGTTTGTTGCGGACCGAGATTACAATGCCGCGGTGAATATCCGTCGCGGGGGAATGGAACAGTCCTTTGATCCTGTGGAGATGAGACCGCTACATCACATCTCTGTGATGCAAGTATGGTTATTGTCTATGATAGCCGGGAAGCCCCGCACCGATGAGCGCGGGGTAGTTCACAGTTTCCATACGTCCTGATACCAGTGATCGTATGATTCGTATAATCCTGCCCGTTCTGCGATAAGTACTGCGAGAATGTGCCAGCATTCGCGTCCCCGGAAGAGAAAGTCGTTGCAGGTGCAGAAATCTCCCTCCACGATATACTCATCACTGTGCCCTACCACAACGTAGAAGTCCAGGTAACGCTTCACCCGCCGTTCATCAACGGCGGCAAGTGCTTTTCTGCCCCGGTCTCCGTAGACGTGCTCGATGCAGGCGCGGAAATCCGACGTCAGCTCCTGGTCCTGTTCGATCTTCTCCCAGATACCCCTCATGGAACTACCACTACGTGTGGCGGATCGGGGATATAATGCCACCCCATACGGGAGGCAAGAGCCTCCATGGCCGGGGCCTCGAGCGCATAGTGGATGGCCTCCAGGCAGGGGATGGGCGATGCACGGGCCACGCTGTGTTTCAGTTCTGCAGAGAGGAAAGCATCCGCCCCGAGGTCGGCGGCCTCCTGGATCAGGTTCGGGTCAAACCCGCTCCCCCCCATGACCGCAAGCCGCCGGATGGTGCCCACCCTCCCGTAGACCCGTATCCCCCCACCGGGGAGGCGGCGGGCGATCTCTTCGGCATCGAGCGTGCAGTCGCCGACGAGGCCGGCGGTCATCCGTTCTATCCGCTGGAGACCGAGTCTTGAGGCCAGGGTGTCGTTGACGCCACCCTCGGCATGATCGAAGTTCGTGTGCATGACATAGAGGTTCATGCCGCTGGAGAGCAGGCTCCGGAGCAGGTGTGAGGTCGCACCCCTGACCGCCGTGATCGGGTTCCAGAGGGGGGTGTGGTGGACGACCAGCATATCAGCACCGACAGCAGCGGCGGCTTCCACCACTCTCTGCGTTGCGTCGAGCGCGCAGCAGATGGTCTCAAGTTCGCCCCTCCCCTCGACAATGAGGCCGATCCTCCCGGCGTCGTATTCTTCGGCCAGATCAGGCGGAGCAACCTCTTCCATCGCGACGATGAATTTACGGATATCCATGTTAGTACCCTCCTGTTGGCCTCCCGGGATAAAAAGATGGATGATGAGGTTTGCCGGTATACACCCCCTCGCACCTCTGGCGCTCTGGCGTTGCTTATGCAGGGTGTTCTCTCCATTGCTCCCATCATCGCGGGCCGGCCGTCGGATATCCGAAGTCTGATCTGCCCGGGCTGCCTCGCCCTGGACGACCCCGGTACCCGGCCTCAATATTACTAAAAGTAATAATCAACACCTATAAATATTCCAAAATGAATACACGTTCATGGAAAAGTCCCTCGACCTCATCAATGCCCGGATACGCGACGGTAATGCACGGGTCGTTACCGCCGACGAGATGCCGGCTATTGTCGACGAACTCGGAGAGGAAGGAGCGCTGGAAGAGGTCGACGTTGTCACGACCGGGACGTTCGGGGCGATGTGCTCCTCTGGTGCATTCTTCAACTTCGGGCACGCTGACCCCCCCATCAGGATGGAACGCATCTGGCTCAATGACGTGGAGGCATACGCAGGGATAGCGGCGGTCGACGCTTACCTGGGTGCAACCCAGGAGGCTGACCCCCCGGACAAGGTCTACGGCGGTGCCCACGTCCTCGAAGAACTCGTCGCAGGAGGCACCGTGGAACTCAGGGCGACCTCCCATGGGACCGACTGCTACCCGCGCCGGAGCATCACCACAGAACTGCTGCTTGAGGATATGAACCAGGCAGTCATGGTGAATCCCAGGAACTCTTATCAGCGCTACAATGCAGCGACGAACACCACCGACCGGACGCTCTACACCTACATGGGCACCCTCCTCCCGCGGTGCGGCAACATCTCTTACTCTGGAGCAGGAACTCTCTCACCGCTTGCAAACGACCCGGGTTTCCGGGTCATCGGGAGCGGCGTCCCGATCTTCCTCGCCGGTGCGGAGGGCATGGTGGTCGGCGAGGGGACCCAGCACTCGGCAGGGACCGGGTTCGGGACGCTGATGGTGACCGGGGACATGAAAGGAATGCGGCAGGAGTTCCTCCGCGCTGCGGTGATGAACGGCTACGGGGTAACAGTGTATCTCGGCGTCGGTATCCCGATACCGGTGCTGGATACAGATATTGTCAGGAGCACCGCGGTGCGGGATGAGGATATCCTGACCGAGATCATTGATTACGGCACTCCCCGGAGGGACCGGCCGTCGCTTGCGACAGTCAGTTACGCCGACTTGAAGAGCGGGGCCATCGAACTCGGTGGAGAGATGGTCAGGACGTCATCACTCTCCAGTTACCGGCGGGCACGGGCAGTGGCGCAGGAACTGAAGGCCTGGATAGAAGAGGGGAAGATGGAACTTGCGCTCCCCACCCGGCGGATCGACCCGACAAAGCGTGTAAGACCCATGCGGGAGACAGCGATCACCCCCCGTGTCCGTGACATCATGAACCGACAGGTGATCAGCATCACAGAGGACGAGGAGATCCGGGTAGCAGCGAAGCGGCTTCTCAAGGATGAGACGAACCACCTCCCGGTCCTGGACGACAACGGCATGCTTGTCGGGATCATCACCACATACGACGTCGCGAAGGCAGTGGTGACCGATGGGAAGCTGCGGCAGGTAAGAGATATCATGACCCGGAACGTGATCAAGACGACCCCTGACGAGCCAGTGGACATCGCCGCCCAGAAACTGAAGCGAAACAACATCAGCGCGCTCCCGGTGGTGGATACAACCAACCGGGTGGTCGGGATCCTCTCGGCGATCGATCTCGGGGAACTCTTCGGCGGGAGGTGGTGGCGATGAAACTCCTGCTGACGTTCTCCCGGAGAGGTCCGCACGATCCCGGAAGAGAACCGGTGATCGCCCGGGTGGTGAAAGAGACCGGCGTTCTCGTCAATGTGGAGAAGGCCAACATCGACTCAGTGGCCGGTGAAGTGCTGATCGACGTCCCTGATAGCGATGCAGACCTGGTCAGGCAACACCTCGAGGAGATGGGTGTTGATGTCCACGTCATGGAGAACGCCATTGCCCTCGACGAGACTGAATGTGTCGACTGCGGGGCCTGTATCAGCGTCTGCCCCCAGGAGGTCTTCTCCTTTGATGAGGAGTGGCGCCTCCTGGTGAACGGGGAGCGGTGCGTCCTCTGTGGCAAGTGCATCCAGGCATGCCCGCACTCAGCCCTCTCGCAACAGGGATGATCAGGGAGCACTTCGAGTTTCGGCAGACAATCGCCACCATCCTTGCCGACGATCAGCGGTGGATCGATGCGGCAAAATCCGGTATCATGGCCGCCCGGCGGGAGGTCGAGCGGCAGATCGCCACGGATCCCTATTTTTCTACGACGCTTGAGCCGTATACACCAGAGGCGCCGGGCAGGACTGTCGGCCGTATGGTCCGGGCCACCGGGGAGGCCGGGGTCGGACCTATGGCGGCGGTCGCTGGCGCTATTGCCTGGGCGGGGGTGGAGGCGATGATAGAGGCAGGGGCAACGTTTGGCCTCGTCGACAACGGGGGAGATATTGCGCTTGCAAGCGACCGCGAGGTCAGGATTGGCATCTTTGCGGGAGAGTCCCCCCTGAGCGGACGGATCGCGTTCCTGCTCCCGCCCACCGGAGAGGAGATCCTCGGCATCTGCACCTCCTCTGCGACGGTGGGGCCGTCTATCAGTTTCGGCATCGCTGACGCCGTGACGGTCTTTTCCCCCGACGTCGCCGCCGCAGACGCCTGGGCTACGGCGATCTGCAACCTGATCACCAGGGATGATACTTCCATCCTCGACGCCCTCCCGGGCACGAAGGTCCAGGGAGTGCTCGCTGTCATCGGTGACGTCGTGATCCGCTGGGGCGACCTTCCCCCGATTGTGCGGGCGAGGGTCGACGAGCGGTTGATCACGGCCGGGAGGCGGCCCGTTTAAAGGGCGGGGTAGTTCACAGGCACTCGTCCATGTAGAGAGCTACCTTCTCGTAAGCATCCGGTCCGCTGAACTGTGCCAGTGTCGTCTCCCCGTCGGTGAGCAACAGGACGGGCTCCCTGTCTCTTGTGGTGAAGATCACCTCGTAGACATCGACCTCCTCGACGGTGATCCCACGGACGATGTCCGATGCCGCATGAAGCTGCAGCCGTTCTTTCGTTAGCTTGTCTGGTTTCTCCCGGAAACAGTAGTAGAAGACCTGGTAGGCGTTGAGGAAGTCAGAGGCGAGGAGTGCCCCTCTGGTCTCGTCATCAAGCGTGTCCAGCACCTCTGCCAGCCGTTCATCGTCATCTCCACTGATCTCAAAGAGCCTGTCGGCAAGGTCTGCCAGTTCGATGTAATTAACCATACCTTTTTCTCACCTCACTCCTCAGTCGCACTCCAGTCCTGCGGGAGCCGCCCTGGCAGCGGCCCGTATATCCAGAACGGTGCAACCGGAACATGAATAACTATATCGCTCTCCCGGAAAAAAGAATAGGTGTGCGTGAGGAAGATCTGGACTGGGTTGTATACCATCGCATTCCCGAAAAAGGCGGTGTTACGACCGAAGACCTGGTAGCAGCCACCGGTTTTGAACCTGATGCGGTCACGGCATCTCTTGAGCGTCTTGAGCGTTATCTCTTGATCCGGCGATCCGGGGAGACGGTGCGACTCCTATCCGTCCAGGAGTCTTTGATCGAGTGCCGGTGCCGGTATACCAGGGATCTGCCGTTTGTCATCGAGAACGGTGTTATAAAGGCAAAAAGGAGAGAGGAGTGAGGAGATGCCGGCCGTAGCGGTACTTCGGATAGGTCACCGACCAGAACGTGATCAGCGGGTGACGACCCATGTCGGGCTCGCGGCACGGGCGCTCGGTGCACAGGGTATGTATCTTGCCGCCAACGACCCGGGCGTGATCGCGAGTATCGAGGATGTTGTCGCCCGTTGGGGAGGAGACTTTTTTGTAGAGAATAACGTGAAATGGCGGCGGTGTGTCGATGACTGGAAGGCCGGCGGTGGCAAGGTCGTCCACCTTACAATGTACGGGCTCAGGATGACCGATGTCATCGACGAGATCCGGAATCAGGAGCGGGTGCTCGTGGTGGTGGGAGCCGAGAAGGTGCCAGGCGATGTCTACGGCCTCGCTGACTACAACGTCTCGGTGACCACCCAGCCCCACTCTGAGATCTCGAGCCTCGCCCTCTTCCTCGATCACCTCTTTGAGGGTAAGGAACTCAACAGAGAGTACCCCGACGCGAAGATCAGGATCGAGCCGGCAAAGGTCGGGAAGAGGACGGTGGAGCAGTGAGCGGCCGGGTGCTGATCGCCGGGTTTGCCACCCGGCACGTGGCACAGTCGGCCCGCCGGGCCGGCTATACGGTCTACGCTGTCGACCGTTTCTGTGACCAGGACCTCGTGTGGTGCACGGAGGATTGCATCTCCTACGAGGAGAGTGATGAGATTCCAGAGAAGATCGCTGAGATGGCTGCCCGTCATCCGGTAGATGCGCTGGTCGTCACATCCCGCGCTGAGGCCATCGATGCCGTAATCCCACTCTACGGCACGCCGCCCCAGAGGGCGGAGCGGTTCCTCGATAAACTGGAGATCCAGCGGTTCTTCGAAGGGCTGGACGTTCCGGTCCCGCCGCTTGCTGAAGAGGGGCAGTACCCGATGATGGTCAAGCCGCGCCAGGGATCGGGTGGATGGCGCAACGCTGTCGTGAGGAACGAGGAAGAACTCCGCCGGTGGAGGGAGGCCTGGCCGGACGTGCCCTACATCACTCAGACCCTCGTCGACGGGATCCCTTCAAGCGTCTCCTGCATTGTCGACGGCCGGCACGCGCGGGCGATCGCGGTCAACCGCCAGATCCTGCGGGGAGGGGATAAGAGAGCATGCGGTTTTGCCGGGTCGGTCACCCCGTTCTCCCATCCGCTTGCCGGGGAGATGATCGCATGCGCGGAGCGGATCGCGGCGGCGAGCGGGTGTGTGGGCTCGATCGGGATCGACTTCGTGGCGGGGGAGAAGCCCTGGGCGATCGAGCTCAACCCCCGGTTCCAGGCAACCCTGGATACGGTGGAGATGGCGACCGGTGAGAGCGTCTTTGCCATGCACATGGATGCCTGCCGCGGTGTCCTCCCGGCAGCGAGGCCTGTGGCTCGAAGGGTCGCGGTCAGGCGAGTCCTCTTTGCCGAGCGCGAGATGCGGCTTCGCGTGGACCTTGCCCCGCTTGCACCCCGGATCGCCGACATCCCCTGGCCCGGTACCGAGTTTGAGGAGGGGAACGCCCTCGTGAGTGTCTATGGGTGTGGGGAGACAGATGCGGCGGCGTGTGCGGACCTGGAAAGGAACATCAGGTCTGTCAGGAAGGCGATCGCGGTCTGAGTCCGCGGTGTTCTCTTCGTTGCCCGACCGTTCTTCGCCCTGATGCTTTTGGCTCCTGGAGGTTCTCTCTATGGGAAAGGGAAGGGAATTAAGGATTGAGAGCACAGTACGTTGGGTATCGATACCGTGAACACCTATTATATGATATCACCATGGGGGAGGACGTGAGCAATGGTATCTGTCACTGAACTGTTAAACAACCCGGCGATCTACGCCTATCTGCTACGCATGATCGGGGAGGAAGGGATAGAACTTCTCAAGCGGTTCCCGGAAGGGGACGAGTATAGCGACGAGGAGCTCGCTGAGATAACCGGGATCAACTTAAACACCGTCCGCCACACGCTGTATACGCTCTACGAGAAACGGCTTGCCGAGTACCGGCGGTTGAAGAATAGCGAGACCGGCTGGCTCACCTATCTCTGGCACCTCCACCTGGACCGCCTCTACGATGTGATCGAGGACGAGATCAGGGAGGTGCTCGAAATTCTCGAAGCCCGGCTCAACTACGAGGAGAAGAACGACTTCTATGTCTGCAAGAACTGTGGCATCATCTATACGTTTGCGGATGCGGCAGAATGGAATTTCGAGTGCCCGAACTGTGAGGAGATGCTTGGGCACTTTGACAACGAGCTCATCGCCACCGCTCTCCGGAGGAGGGTTGAGAAGATCAAGGAGAGCCTCGGAAGTGCGTGAGCAGGACTGTATCGCTCTTCTCAGGCACGCGGGGTGCTCTGATGAGGTCATCGCTCATTGCAAGGTTGTGCGTGACCTTGCGCTCACCTATACCTCCGATCCGATGATTGACCGTGACCTGGTTGAGGCCGGCGCCCTCCTCCACGATATCGGCCGGGGGGTGACGCATGACCTTCGCCACGCGGAAGTGGGCGGCGCGATATGCCGCTCACTCGGCCTCGATGAAGCGATTGCCTCCATCGTCGAACGACATATCGGGGCCGGGCTGACGGCCGACGAGTGTTCGCTCCTCAATCTGACACCGCGTGACTGCATGCCCCGGACGCTCGAAGAGAAGATCGTCGCCCACGCTGATAACCTAGTGAAGGGAACCCGTATCATCACCCTGGAAGAGCGGTTACAGCGTGCAATCACCCTCCCGCGAAGACAGCGGAAGCGGATCTACCGGCTTGCGCTCGAAGTCGAACTCTTCAGATGATCAGCTGTCGTACCTGAGGGAGGGCACGCAGTTCTTCGTAGACCGATGCCGGGACCTTTTCTTCGTCTACGATCATCACCAGTTTCGGTTCTTCTGCGAGGTAGGGGTCGGTGACGAATATCTGGCGGATGGAGAGGTCATGGTCGACGAGGACTTTGACCGCGGCGCCGACGATTCCTTTCTCCTGGGCATCTTTCGGGAGCAGCGTTATGACTGAGAGGCCGAGGGCCTCTGCGACCCGGGAGAGGTCAGGGACTGCGCGCATCCGGGTGAAGATCTCCCGCAACCCCGGGTTTTTGAGGATACGACGGGCTGTGGCGTCCACGACCCTGCGGTCGGTCTCGATCGCCCTGCCGATGTGCGTGGCCGGGATCTCGATGCCGTTGCAGACGATGCGCCCCTCTTCGTTGATGCCGAACCCGTTCTCTAGCAGGAAACGCAGTACCCGTGCCTGGGACGGTGAATCAGCGAACTCGCGTGAGATGTCGGCCCACATGGGGATACATTAGAGCCAGACGCATAAATATACACCGAAGGCAATACCTGGACGGTGGAGCGCAAACGTCTGCTCCCCTCAAGAGCCCGGGGGCCGGCACATGCCCGGCGGGTTCGCGGGCGGGAAGATCTCCGGTGTAACCGGGTGGACCTGGTTGCCGCAAAGTCCCCGTCCAGGAGGGTGCAGTGCGTTTTGTATGGGAGTGGAGCGGTGGGTTGCCGGGCCAGAGGCGCAGGTGGTTGGGCGTTTGAGTCGGCGTGGATTTTGTCGGCCTTATCGATGAAACCACCATGAATTCTGCATCTCAGGCTGCACAGATGAAAACCGCCGCTCCCCTGATCGGCCCCGCGCAGTGGACCGTGGTGCGCATCGTGTCCGGGGGTGGGGGCAGGGGAAGAGGCGAGATCCCTCCCCCTCCCCCGGACGCACCGGAGCAGAGCCAGAGGTTTTCATGGAGAAAGTAGCTTATTAAGATCACCGGGACTGAAAGATTAAGAAGGGAGCCCGATACTCGAATGTCTGACCAGATTGTGTGTCCTGATGCCATCAGGTCGCTTGTCGAACGCTTTGCTTATCACCGCCCCGCATACCTGCGGGGGCAGTACAATGAGACGCAGCTGCGCCGGGAGTTCATTGATCCGTTCTTCAGGGCGCTGGGGTGGGATGTTGATAACCGGAAGGGGCTTTCTGAGGCGTATAAGGAGGTTGCTCATGAGGACCCGATCAAGATACGCGGGCAGACGAACTTCCTTGATTACTCGTTCCGGATCGGCGGGATCCGGAAGTTTATCGTCGAGGCAAAGAAGCCGTCTGTAGCGATCAAGGATGATACGGAGTCGGCGCTCCAGCTGCGCAGGTATGCCTGGAACGCCGGGCTGAAACTGAGTATCCTCACGAACTTTGAAGAGTTTGCGGTCTATGATTGCACAAAACCTATCCGGAAGGGGGATACCGCGGGGACGGCCCGGGTGCGCTATATCACCTACCAGGAGTACCCGGAGCAGTGGGGATGGATCGCGAAGATCTTCTCCCTGGAGTGTATCCTGAAGGGTGCGTTTGACCGATTTGCTGATTCTGAGACCGATAAGAAAGGAACCATGGGTGTCGACGAGGCATTTCTCGCCGATATCGAAGACTGGCGCCTGATTCTCGCACGGAACATCGCTCTCCGGAACCCGGCGGTCACCCGCGATGAACTGAATCTCGCTGTCCAGCGGACGATTGACCGGATCATCTTTCTGCGGATCTGTGAGGATCGTGGGATCGAGCCGTATGGGACGTTGCAGGAGTTGCTTCTCGGCGACCAGGTCTACCAGCGGCTCTGTGATCTCTTCCGTCATGCCGACGACCGGTATAACTCGGGGTTGTTCCACTTTGAGGAGGAGCCGGGGCGGAACGAGCCGCCTGATACGCTGACGCTCTCGCTTGTTATCGATGATGATGTGCTGAAGACGATCATCCGCCGCCTCTACTATCCTGAGAGCCCGTATGAGTTCTCGGCTATCCCCGCGGAGATCCTCGGGCAGATCTACGAGCAGTTCCTCGGGAAGGTCATCCGCCTGACAGAGGGGCATCGTGCGAAGGTGGAGGAGAAACCGGAGGTGCGCAAGGCGGGGGGCGTCTTCTACACGCCGACGTATATCGTCGATTATATCGTGAGGCAGACGGTGGGTGAGGTGGTGCAGGGGAAGACGCCGAAGGAGGTTTCAGCTATCACGATACTGGATCCGGCCTGCGGTTCGGGTTCTTTCCTGCTTGGGGCCTACCAGTTCCTGTTGAACTGGCACAGGGACTGGTATATCGAGCATCTGGTCCCGGTGCTGAAGGAGAAGGGGGCGACCTCTCCCGAGGTCAGGGCGCTTCTTTCGCCGGCACGGGAGGGGGCGCAGCGGCATGGGCGACGAGGGCGCCGGGACGCATCCGAACAGATCCCGATCTACAAGGCGGCGAACGGCACTGACTCTCGGGTGAGGAGCGACTGGAGACTGACCACGGCTGAGCGGAAACGGATCCTCACGAACAACATCTATGGTGTGGATATTGACCAGCAGGCGGTCGAGGTGACGAAACTCTCCCTCCTCCTGAAGGTCCTTGAGGATGAGAGCGAGGAGACGGTATCGAAGCAGCTGACCCTGTTTGCGGAGCGTGCGCTCCCGAGCCTGCATGATAACATCAAGTGCGGGAACTCGCTTGTCGCTTCTGATATCTACGACGGTCTTGCGGTCCTGCCCGGGATCGAGGAGCGCAAACGGATCAATGCGTTTGACTGGGAGAGGGAGTTTGCCGGGATCCTGCAGCGCGGTGGGTTTGATGTGGTGGTCGGCAACCCGCCCTACGTCAGGCAGGAGACGCTCGGGCATGAGTTCAAGGAGTATGCGAAGCAGCACTATGCGGTCTACCACGGGGTTGCCGACCTCTACACCTACTTCATCGAGAAGGGGGTCTCGCTGCTTCGTCCGGGTGGGGTCTTTGGCTACATCGTCGCGAACAAATGGTTGCGGGCGAACTATGGGAAACCTCTCCGCCGGTGGCTGAAGGAGAGGAGGATCGAGGAGATCGTGGACTTTGGGGACCTGCCGGTGTTTCAGGGGGCGACGACGTATCCCTGTATCATCAGGGTATCGTCGGGGGAGCCTCGTGAGACGTTCCCGGTTACTGAGGTTGCGTCGCTGGATTTCGCGGACCTCTCGGAGTATGTCGGGGAGGCAAGCTACCTGGTCCGGCAGGATGACCTGGACGATGACGGCTGGGCGCTCGTGGATGAGCAGACCAGCGACCTGCTGAAGAAGGTCCGGGGCGCCGGGGTGCCGCTCGGGGAGTACGTGCAGGGGAAGATCTACCGCGGCGTTCTTACCGGGCTGAATAAGGCGTTCGTCATCGATGCAGAGACCCGGGATAGGTTGATCGCAGAAGACCCGAGGAGCGCGGAGGTGATCAAGCCGTTCCTCGCCGGGCGGGATGTGAAGCGGTATGCGCCGCTGGAGACGGATAAGTTCCTGATATTTACACGAAGGGGCATCGAGATCAACGATTATCCTGCGATTAAGGAGTACCTCAAGCAGTTCAAGAAGGAACTGATGCCAAGACCAAAAGGATGGAAAGGCGGCAAGTGGGAAGGGAGGAAGCCGGGGTCGTACCAGTGGTATGAGATTCAGGATACGGTTGATTATTATGAAGGTTTCGAGGGGCCCAAGATTATTTTCCCTGACATTGCCGAGCGCCCCCAGTTCACCATCGATGCCGAGGGCGGGTTCTACAACGCCAATACCTGCTATAATGTATTCATCAATGACACGTTCCTGCTTGGCATCCTCAATTCAAGTTTGATCAACTTCTACTATCGGAATGTGGCGGCGGTGTATCGAGGAGGGTATCTTCGCTTTTTCTCGCAGTACGTGGAAATGCTGCCAATCCGCCCCATCGATCCCGCCGACCCCGCCGACGTCGCCCGCCGCGACCGCATGGTCTCCCTCGTCGAGACGATGCTCGACCTGAACCGGCGGCTTGCCGGGGCGAGGACCGGGGCGGACAAAATCTTCATCAACCGCGAGATCGAGGCGACCGATGCGAGGATCGACGCGCTGGTCTACGAGCTCTACGGACTCTCCGAGGAAGAGATCGCACGGATCGAGCAGGCTGTTCAGGAAGAGCGCCTTTGAGCGCCAGCCCCACAGTCCTTGCACTCACCCGCCCATCGGCGCTACCGTAGCGGGCGCGATTGCATTTCTGGTGATACCAGGGGGATTCAGACGCAATAGAACCCCGCCTGGCGGGAGGGGTTCGCGGGTCATGTACAACCCCATTTCACTGTTCAAGCACGTTGTGGTTCGCGCCGGCATGCGAGACGCCGTCGACCACGACAGCCCTTCTCTCCCCTTTGAACCTGAAGAACCGCTCGACGCCATCACGGACTTCCTCGCCAGGCTTCATACACATCAGCACGAGCCGACCTGGCCCTGCGGAAATGGGTGTTCGCAATTGTTTGCTACAAAAACCGATATTTCATCATTGATGATGGGGAGGCCGGTATGGGTTCCGGGGGTGCTCCCGGCACTGACTGATTTGAGACCCCCATCCCGCGACCGGCCTCCAGGCCCGAGAGGGGCCACCCATCATAGGGCCCTGCCGTTTGGCTGCTATCGGCGAGGAGGACCGGGGGAAGAAAACAGTTTATCCACTGAGGGAGAGACATAATGTCATGTCCCCAGCACCGGTCCGCCATCCTGCATCCGCCTTTGACATCTTCAACGTCTATTTTGAATGTATCTATGATCCCACGATGCACGTCGTCTTCGCATTCGACGGCGAGATCGACGCCGGAGTCATGCGGGAGGCGACGATGCGGCTGATCGCATCCAACCCCTACCTCAGGTCGAGGTTTGCGGAGGGGGAGGGGCTCCCCGTCTGGGAGGAGATCCCGGAGGAAGAATGGGCAGGGGCGTTCGTCCTCATCGCGACCGGGGATGGTGTAAGCCTCCCCCCGCCGCCGCTCGATGTCCGGTCGGGACCGCAGGTGCGGGTCACGCTCTACCGCCGGGAGGCGGGGGAGGGGGACCTCCTGACCGTCACCTGTCACCACGGGTTCTGCGATGCCGCCGGCGCCATGACCCTGGCCCGGCAGGTCTTTGCGACCTACCGCGGAATCATGGAGGATCCCGCGTTCAGACCAGATCCCACCGGAGCCTACAACCGGGGCACCGACTGGATCCTTGCGCTTGTCTCCAAAGAGGAACAGCGGCGAGAACTTGCCCTGGAAGAGCCGTTCGTCGACCGGTGGCGGTTCCCGGCCGAGCGACCCGGGAGGGGAACGCCCCGGGTTGCCTGCCGGACGCTTCACCCCGAACGGCTCAAACGCATAAAAGCGTTCGGCCGGAAATACAGCGCCACAGTGAACGACGTCCTCATCGGCGCCTTCTTCCTCGCCCTCCTGCGGATCAGGGACGACCCCTCAGACCGGGGAGCCCCCCGCTCAATCCTGACCTCGGTCGACCTGCGCCGGCGGTACCTCAGCGACCCCCGGAAGTGTCCACCCATGAACCTCTCGGCCGCCTATGAGATCACCCTCTCCGTGGGAGAGGGGGCGGGGCTTGAGGATATCATCGGCCAGGTTGTAGCGATAACCTCCCGCCGCAAAGCAGGAAACCTTGGCCTTGCCTCCATCATCTTCTACGAAGAGATCCTGGCCGGCGGGATGCCGGCGGTGCGGGCGTTCTTTGACGATATGATCGAGCGCTACCAGACCACAGGCCTGAAAAACCCGGTCTTCTCCAACCTCGGGATATTTGACCCGGACGACTACCTGCCGGTTCCGGGCCAGGACGGCACGATGCTCGACCTCCGGGATATCCAGTATCTCCCCTGCGTCTGCTGGCCCTACGGGTTTCTGATGACCGCTTCCACTTTCCGTGACCGCCTGACAATCACGACGGCGTATGAGGAGGGACCCTACGCGACGGCCACCGTGGAGCGGTTTCTCGAGTACGTAGATGAGTACCTCCCGTGACCCTCCCTCCGACTGAAGTTTGGGGCCATTCTGCCGGGTTTCTCCGTAATATGCTGCGCAGAAGGACGGGTTTTACTCACCAATGGTTTTTTTGAAGAACTCCTGGAAGAATAACTGCCTATGATCGGCGGGGATTTCGTGAGGACGCCCCCGGCGTGTGTTACTACCGGCCGGCCCCTCCATCGATCTCAGGCAGTCGTTTCCGGCCTATTGTTGAGATCACATCCCCATCCGACCCGCCGGATCAGGCGGGGGCGGTCTGTACCGCGGCGCCCCTGGCACCCTGATCAACGCTGACGTGAACACCGCCCTCAACCATGCAAGAAAAGTAGCTGGTGAACCAGTCGTACGACGGATAATCAGTAGCGGTCGCGTCAACCGACCGTACGAATGAGGCTTTGTGTTTGAGGAACCGCTTCAGGCCAACATGCAACCTTCACACGCAGTGACTGCTCCCCCTCCTCTCATAGGGGGCATCCCGGGATACTACTACACCTTTGAGATCGCAGTCCCGATCTCATAATGTTGAACGCCCGCGTTCTGGTCGCGATCCGTCGCGAGCCCGCAGTGTGGACAGGAGTGGGGCCGGTCAGAAAGCGTCTTTTTGACGGTCATGCCATATCTGGAACACTGCTGAGACGTGATTCACCGTGATTCACCAGGATCACGTGGGAACCAGCCTCCTCTGCTTTGCTCTCTGTGATCGTGGTGAACTGGTTCCAGGCAACATCTGCAATGATTCTTGCCAGATGATGGTTTTTCTGCATGTTTTTGATGTTCAGCCCCTCAAAACACGAGCATCCGGGAGGGAGGTCTGGTGAGCAAAATTGAGCCGCCGGTTGGCGATCCGTTCATGGATGCGTGCGACACGACAACCGTTCTGGCTTTCTTATGTTCTGGAGTTCCTTTCTCCGTTTTTGAAAGTCTCCTTTACGCCTTCGCAAGCGCTTTTTCGTCGGTGCGGAAAAACCGTGGGTTCTCGATCTTCTCTCCGTTCGATAACCTTGACCCTGATTGGACCGATGAACCTGTCCTTGCGGACGCGCAAGCAGCCCCAGAACAGGCCACCAGTTTTAACCGGCGGTAGTTGACCTCCTGATCAAAAACGCAGGCAGCTACAGAACTCCGGCATCCCGGCCACAGGCCCCCCTTCACCCTGAATACGCCTGGATAACCCCCCGATACACATCCACCGCCTTCTCAAGCTGCTCCACAGAAACCCGCTCATCCACCGCGTGCAGCGTCGGGATCTCACCCGGCCCATACTCCACGACATCAAAGCCCTCTGTGCGGAGATACTTGGCATCGCTTGCCGCCCACTGGAGAAGCGGCACCGCCGGCCTGCCGTAGACCCGCTCCACCTCGCGGCAGACCGTCCGGACAACCCTGGCATCCACAGGGGTCAGAGTCGGCTCTGCAACATCCATCTCATGTATAGTAGCATCCGGGGCATGCTCAGCGATGTTCTTCCTCAGGTCGTCAAGGGGGCATCCCCAGGGCACCCGGATGTCCAGTTCCATCCGGCACTGCTCAGCCACGATGTTTGCCTTCTCGCCGCCCTCGATGCGCCCCGGGTTAAACATCACCCGGGTGAGGACATCGTCCACCCCCTCGAGCCCGAAGATCTCATGGAAGATCCGGGCAGACTGCGCAATGAGCGACTGCAGGTCTTCGCTGACAGGAAACGGGTGTACATGGACCTCCCGAAGGTATCCGATCAGGTCAAACGCCGCCATGATAGCGCTCTTCCCGACCATCGGATAGAGAGAACTGTGACCTGGCTCGCCGCGGAAGGAGAGATCGATCCGATAGAGACCCTTCTGGCCGGCCGCCGGGCTCGTCGGAGGCGTCGGTTCGGCTATCAGGCAGTCGCGGGGCAGAAGCAGGTTCTCTGCAAGCAGCGACCGGATCCCATGCTCCCCGCCAGTCTCCTCATCGCAGACAAAGGCAAGTTGCACCTTCGGCTCAACGCCGCTCTCGATGAGGTCACGGCAGGCGATGAGGAGGGCGGCACATCCACCTTTCATATCGGTGGCCCCCCTCCCCCAGACGTAGCCGTCTGCGATCTCGCCGCCGTAGGGGTCGTGCGTCCAGTCATCGGGGATGGCGGGAACTACATCCACGTGGCCACAGAGGAGGATCCCCGGGTCAGGTTTGGTCGTGATGAGGTTATCCCGGCCGCCGGGGTGGGAGACGATGCGGCACTTCAATCCAAGCGAGTCGAGGAATTCCCTGATGTACTCAACCACATCAGTCGTCTTTCCCGGCGGATTCTCACTCCTGAGCCGGACAAGCGATGAGGTGAGGCGAGCGACGTCCATACCATCCTCGTGGTTATGCAGTCCTGCTCTCGACGAACTCGTCAAAGAGGCGGGCGAGCGTCGAGGTCTTATAAAGCTGTTTGAGGAACTCCCGGTCAAAGAATTCGTCGATAAACATCGAGAGGTACTCGGCCGGGATGGGCTTTCTGTCGTCGGGATTGAGCACGATACGGAAACTCCGGTACTGGGCGGGGTCGTCGCGGTCGTAGACGCCGGTCCAGAGCATCGGAAGTTCACCAAACACCTCCGGGTGCTCATCCTTCAGCCAGTTGATGAAATCGGGGAAATGTGCCCGCTCACCAACCTTTTCCTCATCCACGCGCCACCGCATGTATTCCATGTTCATGATATTCCGGGGCGACATGTAGTTATAGGCCTGGATCCCGAGGGTGAAATCGATGTGGGCGAGAGCATCGATGAAGTAGAAATACAGGACCGGATGAAACTCGGAGGGGCTTTCCAGGATCAGCGACTTGCCATAGAATTTTTGCATGACACGCGCGTATTCATTCAGTTCCAGCATACCATCCTATTGGGGGAGAGGGGTACAAAAAGTATTCCTTCAATGCAAGAGAGGTGAGACCCGCCGTGACGACGCTGATCCGCCGGGATGTGGCGCACGCCGTAGTAGAAGCATTTCATCCTACCTTGCCGAAGAACCTGATGCTTGAGGTGGGTAGTCGGTCGCTCGCGTCGTCGCGAGGACCACGAAGAAGGATGTGACAGCTCCCCCTCCTCTCTTGAGGGCTCGTCGGCCCATGACCCTGAAACCCGCATGAAAACCGCTGCCTCTGCGGGATCGCCGACGTAGCACCGGGCCGTGGTGGGAACCACGCCAGCGGATGGGGCCTTCTCCCTCTCCACAGAAGGCAAGACCCGGCAAACCCTCACCCCGCCCGCCCCTCGTGAGGGGCAGCCTTGCGTGATGATACCCGCGACGAAGCACACCTCCCGGAGTGAACCGGTCCGGGCTCTCATCGCATGCCCCCTTGAAGAGCGGAGGACTCAAAACCAGGAGTACCGCGGGTAGCCCTTCGTCTGCTGTCTTCATACCTTAGCATGTATGGGCCTCCTCCCCGCACGAGACAATATCCAGCGGGTTGTCCGCCGCGGCGATATCCAGACGTTGCCCCGGGACCAGCGGATACCTATATCGTGCAAAATTGGATCGGCGTTCTCTTCCCCTGAGCGGTGTACCGGTTATCTTGCGGGGTGAAGGGGCGGAGCGAGGAAGACCCCGGCCAACAGGTGCGGGGATGAAAGCGGCGCCCCTTCGGCGCGCTTTCAGAGAGATTGTAGAGAGTATATCTTGGTGTATACCAAATGACATTTTGTATGTTCCAAGCCTACAAGTATCGGATGTATCCTTCAGAGGAGCAGGTTCCCGCTCCTCATGAAACACATCCATGCTTGTCGGTTTGTATACAACCATTCTCTGGAGCAGAAAATCCGGGCGTATGAGCAGGAAGGTCGAAACCTCTCCAGTTTCGACCTGAACAACCGTCTTCCCGCCCTTAAAGAAGAACATCCGTGGCTCAAGGAAGTTAACTCTCAGTCTCTCCAGAGTGCAAACAAGAACCTCGACAACGCTTTCACCCGGTTCTTCAGGGAGAAAAAGGGATTCCCTCAATTTAAGTCAAAGAAGAACCCGGTGCAGTCATTCCAGATACCTCAGCATTACACGGTGGATTTCGAACGGCATAGGATCAAACTCCCCAAGATTGGTGAGATCAAGACTGTCTTTCATCGAGTCTTCACCGGGAAAATGAAGTATGCCACCGTCTCTGTGACTTCGACCGGGAAGTGGTTCGTTAGCATCCTCGTTGATGACGGAATGCCTGCCCCCGAACCCGCACCGATTTCTCGAGATACCACCCTTGGGATCGACGTCGGACTGACGGACTTTGCAACCTTCTCTACAGGAGAGAAGATCGAGAACCCTCGATACCTGAAAAACTCTCTTCAACGCCTGAAGGTGTTACAACGGCGGGTGTCCCGGAAGGTCAAAGGGTCGAAGAATCGGGAGAAGGCGATCCTGAAACTTGCTCGGTGTCATGAGAAGATAGCAAACCAGCGCAATGATTTCCTACACAAACTCTCATTTCGAGTCGTGAGCGAGAACCAAGCTCAAGTTATTGCAGTGGAATCGTTGAACGTTGCTGGAATGCAGAAGAACCATTGCCTCGCACAGAGTATCAGTGATGTGT
>FZPS01000201.1_pt84 | contig 68074 bp, 58 predicted proteins | sample 1817821 | NCBI WGS metagenome assembly FZPS01 (sample SAMEA104158645, study PRJEB21678) | metagenome | place: Germany | collected 2015-04-21
GTTCCAACGGGGCTTATTAAAGTGCCACTACTCCAGTCACTGTCACTCTGAATAATTCAAAAATTCGATAGATTGGTACTTTGGAAGGATATATTCATTTTTTAATTACATTTTGCGGAAACTCAAGTAAAATATTTTCCAGTGAAATACAAAATATAATCAATCCTACATTCACAAACGTAGCGAAGCATATCAGGTGCATAAATGCGTTCAACCCCATATAAGCACTTTCGCACTCACAGGGGGTTGATATAGGAAATACGCTCTATTATATCTTTTTCACCATGTCTATTATCTCAATTATAAAGTCCATTTGCTTTGGCGTTGCCTCAATAATAAATTGAATTGTTTTCTGCCTATCACCGTCTAACACTATTTCTCGGGCAGTGCTATCGGTAAATAAATCTCGCATTTGAATATCTAATGCTCCACAGATGCGTTGCAATGTGTCAACTGTTGGTGACGTTCTATTTTTAACTATCTTAGTTATTGTAGTTTTTGATACACCAGCTTTTTCTGCCAGTTCTGCCTGAGACATTCTTCGCAGTTTCATCGCTTCGTATAAGTTTGCAGATACACAATCCATAGCCTTCTCCTTCGCTCATATTTCACATATTTATTTTAACAATTTTTAAATAGGATTAATACGACATAATAATTAACCAATAATCACACTTAAATGGCATTTTGTCCTATGACCTATTTAATAGATTCGTCAAAATATACGATAAACCCACACTTGATACATAACTGCTTATTGTAATATCGAATAGCTATCAACCATATCACCCTACATATTTTTTCCATAAAAATAGAACGTATTCTCATACGTCCTATTTATTATCCACAATATTTCTAATTCTTTCTGTTCAGACAATACGTAACTTTATATACTACTTCAAATATTTCTTCACATACATACCTGTATATGAATTTTTATTCTTCGCAACCTGCTCTGGAGTTCCTTTAGCTACGACAGTTCCACCGCCACTACCGCCTTCAGGGCCAATGTCGATAATATAGTCTGCACATTTTATTACATCCAAGTTGTGTTCTATTACCACCACCGTATTTCCATTATCGGTAAGCTTGTCTAAAATCTCCACGAGCTTATGTACATCTGCAAAATGGAGACCTGTAGTAGGCTCATCAAGTATATAAATCGTCTTTCCCGTACTTCTACGACTAAGTTCTGTAGCTAGTTTTACTCGTTGTGCTTCACCACCTGAAAGTTCGGTAGATGGTTGACCTAGCTTTATATACGAAAGACCTACATCCTTTAGGGTCTTTATTTTATTGTAAATGGATGGGACATTTTCAAAGAAAGTCACTGCTTCCTCCACAGTCATATCCAATACATCATATATACTTTTACCTTTATATTTTACCTCTAGAGTTTCGCGATTATATCGCTTTCCTCCGCATACATCACACGGAACATAAACATCTGGTAGAAAATGCATCTCTATCTTTATAATACCATCGCCATTACAAGCCTCACAGCGTCCACCTTTTACATTAAAGCTGAATCTACCCTTCTTATAGCCACGTTCTTTTGCGTCCGTTGTAGATGCAAATAAGTCACGTATTCGGTCAAATACACCTGTATAGGTGGCAGGATTTGATCTTGGAGTTCTGCCAATGGGTGATTGGTCGATATCAATAACCTTGTCCAGCTGTTCCATACCTTCTACACCATCACTGTCTCCAGGTATAGTACGAGCACGGTTTAATGTTCTTGCAAGATTCTTGTATAATATTTCATTTACGAGAGAACTTTTTCCTGAACCAGATACTCCAGTAACGCAGGTCATTACACCTAATGGAATATCTACATTGATATTCTTAAGGTTATTCTGTCTAGCACCCTTTACTGTAATCTTACCAGTCGACTTTCTTCTCTTACTTGGAACAGGAATACTCTTTCTTCCACTGAGGTAGTCTCCGGTAATAGAACCTTCCGTGTTCATAATATCCTCCGCAGTACCTACAGCCACAATCTCTCCGCCGTGAGATCCTGCCCCTGGTCCTACATCCACTATATAGTCTGCAGCTCTCATCGTGTCCTCGTCATGTTCAACAACTATTAGAGTATTACCCAAATCTCGTAAATGCGTCAACGTGCCTAAAAGCTTGTCATTGTCACGTTGATGAAGTCCAATACTTGGCTCATCCAAAATATATGCTACTCCTACAAGACCTGACCCTATCTGTGTTGCAAGACGAATTCTCTGTGCCTCCCCTCCTGATAATGTGGAAGTGGCACGAGATAATGAAAGGTACTCTAGTCCGACATTTACTAAAAATCCAATGCGCGCGCGAATTTCCTTTAGGATCTGACCTCCTATAAGCTCATCTCTCTTCGAAATTCCTAGATTTTGCTGGTAAGTATGCAATTCACCAATAGACATAGAAGTAACTTCATAAATGTTTTTTTCAGCCACAGTAACTGCGAGGGAACTCTTCTTTAATCTTTGTCCTCTACATTCCTTACAAGGTGTTATTTGCATAAATTCTTCATATTCCTGCTTCATTACATCTGATGAAGTTTCTCTATATCTTCTTTCTACATTTCTTATAATTCCTTCAAAGGCTACATCATACACACCTTCGCCACGTTGACCCGTATAGTAAACCTTAACCTCACGACCATTTGTGCCATGTATAAGTATTTCCTTTACATCATCTGAAAGTTTTGTATATGGAGTATCAAGACTAAATTTATACTCCTTTGAAAGAGCTTCCAGCAAGCAATGAGTAAAACTCCCCTTATCTGATGATGACTGCCAGCCCATTACTACTATACAACCTTCATTAATACTCTTTGTCTCATCAGGAATCATAAGACGGGGATCAAATTCCATCTTATAGCCAAGACCTGAACATACTGGACAAGCGCCAAAAGGATTGTTGAAGGAGAAACTTCTTGGTTCTATCTCTTCTATACTTATTCCACAATCAGCGCAGGCAAAACTTTGGCTAAAGTTAATTGCCTCTCCACCAATGACATCAATAATCATCTGTCCTTCAGCAACATGCATTGTGGTCTCGATTGAGTCTGTAAGACGCTTTTCAATACCTTCTCTTACAGCTAATCTATCTACGACTATTTCAATGTTGTGTTTGATGTTCTTATCTAATTCAATATTTTCGGTAAGTTCGTACATATTGCCATCAACCCTCACACGTACAAATCCGCCTTTTTTTGCCTGCTCAAGTACTTTCTCATGGCGACCTTTCTTTCCACGAACTACAGGAGCTAAGATTTGGAACTTCGTCTTTTCTGGTAAGGACATTATCTGATCCACCATCTGGTCTACACTCTGCTTTTTGATTTCTGTACCACACTTTGGACAATGAGGAATACCAATTCTAGCATAAAGAAGTCTAAAGTAATCATAGATTTCTGTAACTGTTCCCACAGTTGAACGTGGATTTCTATTTGTTGACTTTTGATCAATAGAAATAGCAGGTGATAAGCCTTCAATACTTTCTACATTTGGCTTTTCCATCTGTCCCAAAAACATCCTGGCATAGGAAGACAATGACTCCATATATCTTCTCTGACCTTCTGCATAAATGGTATCAAATGCTAGAGATGACTTACCTGAACCACTAAGTCCTGTAAGTACTACAAATTGATTTCGAGGAATATCTACATTGATACCTTTTAGATTGTGTTCTGCCGCTCCTCGTATTTTTATAAATTTATGTTCGCTCATTTTGCACCTACTATCCTTTTCTGAATTATATCTTTTTCATAATTTTTTATCTTTATGATTCATCTAGCTGATTTATTCTAATGTCTTACCCTAACGATTTATCTATATCTTATATACTTTGTACCGTTATATTTTACTTAACCTAGATATCTTCATCTAAATAGTACCGCTACATTTCATTTCTTGCCTTGCTTAGTTCAATCATTTGATCTCGTAACATAGCTGCTGTTTCAAAATCTAAGTCTGCAGCTGCTTTTTGCATCTTTTTCTTAACCTGAGAGATAAGCTTGTCTAATTCCTTTATGCTCATAGACTCAGGATCTTTTTCCAACTTGTCAATGGTCTTATGCGCTTCCTTTGTAATGCTAATCAAATCCCTAACTGCCTTCTTAATGGTGGCAGGGGTAATTCCATGCTCCTTGTTGTACTCTTCCTGAATAACACGTCTACGCTTCGTCTCTCTAATAGCTTTTTCCATCGAATCCGTTATTTTATCTGCATACATAATAACATGACCCTCCGAATTTCGTGCAGCACGACCTACGGTCTGAATAAGTGATGTCTCTGAACGAAGGAATCCCTCTTTATCAGCATCTATTATCGCTACAAGTGCAATCTCCGGAATGTCTAAACCTTCTCGTAAAAGATTGATACCTACTAGTACATCAAAGGCATCCAAACGCATATTTCTAATAATCTCAGTACGTTCCAAGGTATCAATACCCGAATGTAGATATTCTACTCGTATGCCGACTTCTTTCATATATTCGGTTAAATCTTCTGCCATACGTTTGGTAAGTGTGGTTACAAGTACCTTGTTCTTCTTTGCCACTTCTTTATTTATCTCAGAAATAAGGTCATCAATCTGACCCTCAACTGGTCTAATCTCAATATCTGGATCTAGCAGACCTGTAGGTCTAATAATCTGCTCTGCTCGCAAAAGCTCATGTTCTGATTCATATACATTTGGGGTGGCCGACATAAACATCATCTGATCTATCTTACTCTCAAACTCTTCAAAATTCAGTGGTCTATTGTCCTTTGCTGATGGTAATCTAAATCCATAATCTATAAGTGTACCCTTTCGAGATTGATCTCCCGCATACATACCTCTTACCTGCGGAATTGTAATATGAGACTCATCTACTATTATCAAGAAATCATCGCCAAAATAATCAATAAGGGTATGGGGTGTTGACCCTGGTTCCAGGCCAACAAGATGTCTTGAATAGTTCTCAATACCGGAACAAAATCCTGTCTCTCGCATCATCTCTATATCAAAGTTAGTTCTTTCTGAAATTCTTTGAGCCTCCAGTAACTTATCTTCACTCTTGAAATATTCCACACGTTCTGCTAGTTCAGCCTCTATATTTTTTGTAGCCTCCATCATCTTCTCTGGTGACACAACATAGTGGGATGCTGGAAATATTGCTATATGTTCAAGCTCTGACTTAATCTCACCAGTCAGGGTATCAATCTCGGTAATCCTCTCCACTTCATCCCCGAAAAATTCTATTCTAATAGCTCTATCCGTAGATGCTGCTGGAAAAACCTCCACCACATCACCACGAACTCTAAAAGTACCACGTTTAAAATCCATCTCGTTGCGGTCATATTGAAGAGTGATAAGTTTTCTAATAACCTCATCCCTATCTCTTTCCATTCCTGGACGCAATGAAATAACCATCTCTTTATAGTCAATGGGGCTACCCAAACCATAAATACATGAAACAGAGGATACAATAATAACATCCTTACGCTCTGCAAGAGCTGCTGTAGCTGAATGCCGCAGCTTATCAATCTCATCATTTATAGATGAGTCCTTCTCTATATAAGTGTCGGAAGATGGGACATAAGCCTCTGGTTGATAATAATCGTAGTATGATACAAAATACTCAACTGCATTCTCAGGGAAGAACTCTTTGAATTCTCCGTAAAGCTGTGCCGCCAGCGTTTTGTTATGTGCCATTATAAGTGTTGGCTTATTAAGTTGTTCAATAACATTGGCCATAGTAAATGTCTTACCTGAACCTGTAACACCTAACAACGTCTGAAATTGATTCCCCTCCTTAAAACCCTGCACCAACTTCTTAATCGCCTTTGGTTGGTCACCCGTGGGTTTGTACTCCGAAACCAACTTAAAATGATCCATCTTCTCACATCCTTTCATTTTCACAAATTTTTATTTAATAGGGAAACTTTCCTATTAAACAAAAAGTTCCTATGCATATGAAACCATATACATAGGAACATTTTAGCACATACCATATAATTATTCAAACACTCGTTCGTGTTTTATTCAATTCCTAACTGCTCATTCATATATGAAATAGCTCTTTGAAGCTGAGTATCATATTCTAGCTTTAGTATACCCGTTTCTTTATCATAAGCATCCATATTTTCGCCAAGATTTTCTGGAAGTTCCACTTCAATATCTGGTGTAATACCATCGCCATGGATATTTCTTCCATTTGGAGTAAAGTAACCTGCTATTGTAAATTTAATAGCTGTTCCATCTCCTAAATCGTAGGTATTTTGTACGATACCTTTTCCATATGTCTTTTGTCCGATAATGGCACCTAACTCGTAATCCTGAATGGCTCCTGCAAAAATTTCCGAAGCACTTGCTGTATATCCATCTACTAAAACACACATTGGTAAATCAATACAATTTGCATCTGAATATTCAATTTCCTGGTTGCCATTTTTATCTTCGGTGTAAACAATCTTACCTTCTGGCAATATTTTATCAAGCATTTCTACAACTGTATAATAGAAGCCACCACCGTTTGAGCGCACATCAAAAATAATACCTTCTATATCTTGGGAAATAAGTTCCTCAAGACCTGCTTTATATTGATCAAGTGTAACTCCATCGAATGAAGAGATTCGCATATAGCCAATATTATTGTCTAAAACTTTTACTGTAATAGTTTGATTATCAATTTTGGCTCTAGTTACTACAAATTCCATTTCCTTACCATCACGACGAACAGTTAATGTTACATCTGTACCTTCATCGCCATGAATATACTTTACTGATTCATTTAAATCCATTCCTACAACATTGATTTCATCTACTGCAATGATTTTATCTCCGGCCCTAATACCAGCTTTGTAGCCAGGTGCAAAATCGTATGGATTTACTACCAATATTTCACCTGTCTCTGTGTCAGTTTGAACAACCACTCCAATGCCATAATACGTACCTTGATTAGATTCAATAACTGACTGTAGTTCCTCAGCATCATAATAATCCGCATATTTATCGCCTAAGGAATCGATAAGTCCTTGGTATATGCCATCAGCAATATCATTGAAGTCTTCATCATAGTAGTAATACTCATCAATAAGTTTCTTAATTCTATTTGCCTTGTCATAAACCTCATCCATGCTTTGGTATGTACTACTGCCATCACCTACGGTTTTATTACCCTTTACATCAGAAATAGCTTTTATCCCTAGGGCTACACCAAATACTAAGAATGCAGCTATAAAACCCATGAGGATTCCCTTTAACATTCCACCATTGTTTTTATTATAAGGACCACCCGGTATCTGCACTGGTGAGACGTTTTGAGTTGGCATACCATTGTGCATTTGAACTCCATTTATCATAAACGTTCCGTTTGGCATTGGTGCTCCGTTTTGTATTGGCGCCCCGTTCTGCATTGATGTTCTATCCTGCATGCCCCCATTAATGTTATTATTGTCCATTAAAATGTCCTTCCTTCCAAAACTCTATTTGAAACTTGTTTTATTTCCTATGGTTGTATTACATACGATAATGGGTCAACAGATGATCCATCTACACGAACACTGAAATGTAAGTGAGGTCCTGTTGATCTTCCTGTGCTACCCATTAATCCTATAGCATCACCCTTACTTACATAATCCCCTTCAGAAACCAAAAAGGCTGAAAGATGCATATATACAGTAGATATTCCATTACCATGGTCAATACCTATCCAATTTCCTGCTGAAAAATGGTGGTACGACCAATCTACCCGTCCGTCATAGGCGGCATATATTGTTGTGCCTGCTGGTCCCGGAATATCAATTCCCGAATGGAATTCTGAACCTGTACCTGTAAATGGATTAGATCTATATCCAAAATATGAGGATATACGTGAACGATTAGGTACTGGCCACATCATCGAGCCTCCATCATATGTTAGCTGCAATCCCTTTTCCTTACGTTTTCTCTCTAATTCCTCTAATTCCTTTATAATAGCTTCTTGAGCCGCAATCTCTGCTTGAATCTCTGCTATTTCTGCATTTGTTCCATAAATCTGGCTATCGTATATATTAAGATCATTCTTTTTAGCAGTTATAAGTGTTTCTTGTGCATACTGCTCTGCCTCAGTTTCTGCAATTAATGCACTTAAATCCGAAAGTTGTACCTCTAGTTCGGCTTTTTGAGTTGCCAACTCTTCTTTACATTGCTGGAGAACAACTAACATATCTCTATCATACTGAGTAATTTGGCTAATATACTCTGCCTTATTTAAGAAATCTGTCATTGTTGAACTTTCTAGTAACCAAGAAGCGTACTCTGCATCACCATTCTCATACATATATTGTATGCGCAAAGCCATATCATCGTACTGATTAGAAATCTCTTCTTCTTTAGCCGAAATCTCTGTATTTTTAGTATCAATTTCTGCTTGCTTTGCCATCGCTTGTTGCTGCAAATCATAAATATTGGTAGCTAGCCTATTTAACTGTTGATCAATAGCAGCTATATATGCCTCGCTATCGGTCTTAAGAGATTTTAGGGAATCTAAAAACTTCTCCGTATCCTTAAGCTGAGCCTCCATCTCTTCCTTCTTTTCTTTTTCTTTATCTAAATCCGCAAAAGATGTAATGGAAAATCCTACAATAATACAGAAGATTGCACACAATCTCATAGCTAAGTGTTTCTTCTTCATATCGTTTCCTCCTTGCCTTACGCTGTTGCTTACTACGTTGTTGATTATCATAATGTTAAAAATTGTTATTATTTTATGCGCAATTATATCTTAAGTTTTTTACGAATAGTAATCATACTACCCATAAATCCTATACCCGCGCCAATTATTAAGGCTACTGGTACTAATACTCTAAATACTTCATTTACGCTTAGGAAATTTACAATTGTTGAAATTCCTTGGAATTGTCCAAGTAAATATCTAACAGCATTGCTGTAAATCAAATATAAAATGCCAAGTGGAATTGCAGCCCCCACAAGTCCAATACAAATACCTTCTACAAGGAATGGTGCGCGAACAAAGAAATCCGTTGCTCCCATAAGCTTCATTATGGCAATTTCACCTTTACGAACCGTAATACCAATCATAACGGTATTGCTTATAAGGAAGATACCTACTGCTAAAAGTATAATAATAAGGGCCGCTGACACATAACCCACGAGCCTTCCAAAATCTGTTAACATTGAGGCGGCACTGGATGAATAGTTAACCTGTCTAACACCTTTCATACTTTCTAAATATGAAACCAATGCATCCTGCATATTTACATCATTAATGTATATGGTATATGAAGCTGAATTCGCTAATGGGTTATTATTTTTAAATCCCTCTGCTAGTTCTGCCTTATCACCAAAATATAATTGCTTAAAATTCTTCCAAGCATCTTCCGCTGAAGTAAATTCAATACGCTCCACTTCCACACGCTTCTTAATAGCATCACCAATCCTTGCCATATCCTCGTCTGATGTTCCATTATCAAAGAAAATTGTGATATTTATTTGTTCCTCTGCATTGTGAACCATGTGCTGTAAATTGACCACTACTGAATAAAACAGTCCAATCAAAAAGATACATGCAGTGATAGTTCCCACTGATGCCAATGAATATAATTTATTACGTCTGATATTTACAATGCCTTGCTGAAGGCTATAAAAAAATGTTTTAATTTTCATAGATATAGCCACCCTTTTTCTCATCACTGATAATAACACCTTTTTGCATACAGATAACACGTTTCTGCATCGCATCCACTATCTCTTTGTTATGTGTCACTACCACAACTGTAGTTCCGCGTTTATTAATTTCTTCTAGTAACTTCATAATTTCCCATGAGTTTTTAGGATCTAGATTTCCCGTTGGTTCATCTGCCAAAAGAATAGGTGGATTATTAACTAATGCTCTGGCGAGGGCAACCCTTTGCTGCTCGCCTCCAGACAATTCCTTCGGAAACGAACGGTACTTCTCAGCTAATCCTACCATAGATAACATAGCTGGCACTCTTCTGCGAATAACCTTTGATGGTACCTCTATTACTCTCTGTGCAAATGCAACATTATCATATACATTTCTATCCTTTAAGAGACGGAAATCCTGAAATACTACACCTATATCACGTCTAAGGTATGGTACTTTTCTTCTCTTTAATTTATTTACAAACTTATCATTTATATAAATCTTTCCAGTAGTCGGTTCAAGTTCTTTAAGCAGTAATTTAATAAGCGTTGACTTACCAGCACCAGAATCCCCTACGATAAAGACAAATTCACCCTTTTCAATCTTAAGGTCAATATTGTTTATTGCTGGAGCGCCTGCAGAATAATTCTTGCTTACATTCTCAAGTACTATCACTTTTTATCACCCTTTCATAATTTACGACCGAGTAAATACTCTACTCGATCGCCTATTTTTGCATCTGGTACTAGTATAAAACATAGTGCTTTAATAGTCCAAAGTTTCCATATATTTCATATATTTAACAACCATCATTGCTATCTTAAATGTAATAGCATCTTCAAAAATCCTCAAATCAAGACCAGTAGTCTTTTGAAGCTTGTCTAATCTATAAACCAATGTATTTCTATGAATGTATAACTGTCTAGATGTCTCTGAAACATTCAAACTATTCTCAAAGAACTTATTTATTGTAGCTAATGACTCTTCATCAAATTCGTCTGGTGATTTGCCACTAAATATTTCCTTAATAAACATCTTACAAAGGGGCATTGGTAGTTGGTAAATCAAACGTCCAATTCCTAGAGCATTGTATGCAACTATGTTCTTTTCGCTGTAGAAAATCTTTCCTACATCTAAAGCCATCTTAGCTTCCTTGTATGACTTTGAAACTTCCTTTATCTCATTGACTACAGTACCAATAGCGATATGTACCATAGACATGGCTTCTGTATTTAACATATCAAGAACTGTCTTAGCAGTATTTATAAGGTCGTCCTGTGTCTCTGTTGGACGAACTTCTCTAACTATAATAATGTTTTTCTCATCTACTGCTGTAATAAAATCTTTTGATTTCGTAGAGAATAATGTACGGAGAGTTTCAAGAGCATTACTATCTTTTTCATTTTTCGTCTCTACAATATAAACAACTCTCTTTGTATCTGTCTCTATGTGAAGTTTCTTCGCTCTATTATAAATATCTACTAACAAAAGATTGTCGAGTAGAAGGTTCTTTATAAAGTTATCTTTATCAAAACGTTCTTTATATGCTACTAATAAACTCTGAATCTGAAATGCTGCCATCTTCCCAATGACATATACATCATTACTGTCACCTTTCACAAGCATAATGTATTCCATCTTGTTGTCTTCGTTTATTTTAAAGAACTGACATCCTGATATCTCCTGATTCTCTGCCTGTGAATCAGCAAAATTCTCAATCGCTGCCTCATATTCAGTAGTATCGTCTATAGTTCCAGCCAGCAATTTGCCATCAGAATCAAAAACACACAACTCAACATGAGAAATGGCCGCAATTCCTTCAACAGTGCTTTGAAGTATTTTGTTTGTAATCATCTTTTTTCAGCTCCTTGATGTAAAATCTATTAACCTAGTTGTATTCTAACACATTTCAAGATACGTAGCAAGAAAAAAGGAAACAGAAAATGTAAACATTTCCTGTTTCCTGAATGTACTTTTAGTTTAAATTTTAATTAGTTAGCAATAATCTGCTCTGTTTCTTTATCAAATAAGTGAAGCTTGTTGATATCAAAAGCAAATTTAACAAGATCGCCAACCTTAGCAGTTGTACGAGGATTTACTCTTGCTGTTACTGAATACTGATCAAGATCAAAGTATAAGTAAACTTCAGCACCAAGTAATTCGTATAACTTAATCTGAGTCTCAACAACACTATCAGGTGAGTTGATAATCATAATCTGATCGTCATGAATATCTTCTGGACGGATACCCATTACAATTGTCTTTCCAACGTAACCACCTTCGATTAATGGTTTAGCCTTAGCTTCTGGAAGTCTAATTGAATATGAACCAAATACTAACTTAACAGTTCCATCTTCCTGAACAACTTCTGTATCGAGGAAGTTCATTGCTGGTGATCCCATAAATCCAGCAACGAAAAGGTTAACTGGGTAGTTGTATAGGTTGATAGGTGTATCTACCTGCTGTATAATACCATCTTTCATAACTACGATTCTTGTACCAAGTGTCATAGCTTCTGTCTGATCATGTGTTACATATATAATAGTTGTTTCGAGTCTCTGGTGTAACTTAGAAATCTCTACACGCATCTGTACTCTTAACTTAGCGTCAAGGTTTGATAAAGGCTCATCCATAAGGAAAACCTTTGGATTACGAACGATTGCACGTCCCATCGCAACTCTCTGTCTCTGACCACCTGATAAAGCCTTTGGCTTACGATCAAGTAAATGCTCAAGATCAAGAATCTTAGCTGCTTCATGTACTAACTTGTCAATTTCCTGTTTTGGAACTTTTCTAAGTTTAAGACCAAATGCCATATTTTCATATACTGACATATGAGGATATAATGCGTAGTTCTGGAAAACCATTGCGATATCTCTATCTTTTGGTTCTACGTCATTAACTAATCTGTCACCGATATATAATTCACCTGAGCTTATATCTTCAAGACCTGCGATCATACGAAGTGTTGTTGACTTACCACAACCTGAAGGACCTACGAAGATTATGAATTCCTTATCTTCAATTTCAAGATTAAAATCTTTTACTGCTACAAAACCGTTTGGGTATACTTTACAAATGTTTCTTAATGATAAACTAGCCATTTGTGTAAATTCCTCCTTATTACTTTAATAATTTTTCAATTGTCACTATTCTATATTATTTTTTTGAAAAAAGCCATATACAAATAGACTAAATACAACTTTTATATTTTGTTAAAATTGTATATCGATTTGGATAAACCGAAAAATCTAAGTCATTTTTCACAAAGACAAGGGCAAATTCGGCACAAAAATTAACAAAGACCGGTAAACCGGCCTTTGTACTACCCGCACTCTATATGCTGTAGTCCACGTTCTGCCCAAGCTGAGGAGTTACGGAAGCTTCCATGATTTTTCTCATGCCATCTCCCATAGTCTCCATAGAATCTAAGGATTTGCTTAAAACAGCTGTTCCTACTTGATTCATCAAACCAATCTGGTTCATTGACATCGATAATGCTGCTATATCCATAACTGTACCTCCTTTGTATTGGTTTCTTTCCTTTATTGTACTATCTTGCAATCTTAATTGCAAGTTATTTTCTGGTAATAGTTATCCCAGTCTGACAAGTAGTCCGTTAATAATATCAAAATATGTTATAAAACAAACGCAGATAGTTATTCCTAAAATAAGAAATCCATCAAAGAACTTGCCTTCATCTGCATAGTTACAACGTATTGGACGTCTGAATATATTTACTACGCTCTTCATTCCTCTATTTTTATTTGCTATATTTATAAATAGGGACACTGCCAATGCTGTTGCAGAGGCTACAATAACAATTATTGCTAGTATGCCGATTATAGCCGCTGTGGTAGAATCAATATTTGTTGTCGCTGATGCAACTTCTGCAGAAGTACTTGATTGCAACTGTATTCCTTCATTAGCACTTAATGACCCTGTTAAATATGAAAGGACAATACTACTAGCATTTATAGTAAAATGTACAATTACTCCTGCCCAAATACTACCTGTTGCATAAGCTAGAAGTGCCAATATTATGCCTATTACGAATGCATAAGCAAATTGATTTATATTCATATGCATAAGCCCAAATAAAAACGCACTCAAAAAGACTGCTCTCATTGGGTTTCGCTTCTTATAGGTTCCAAACAAAATGCCTCTAAATATAAATTCTTCAACCAATGCAGGTACCAAAGCTACCAGAATCAGGCTTAACCACATTGGATTCCTAGTTATTACATCCATAGACGATGACACAGCATTACCATTAATCATTGAAGATAAAGCATTGATTACCATTATTAATGGCAAACATAAAAAAGCTAATATAAAAGATTTAAGCAATGTCCCAATAGAAACCATTCCATAGCCAGCATCCTTTATGGCATTAGATTTTATAAGCAATGTTGCTACTATAGCCGATATTGCGAGTACAATTTCCGGAACCACTAATAACAAATTATATGACATGCCCATACCATTAAATAATCTAAGTGAAAAGAACATTATCATATATACCAAAATTATAGACGTAAAAATTACATTTGCCTTTGTCACATTTTTCATATTATTTAATTCCTATGGCCTCAATTTCAATAAGTACATCCTTTGGAAGTCTTGCAACCTCAACACATGAACGTGCTGGGCAATCCTTTGTAAAGAACTGTGAGTAAATTTCATTTATCTTTGTAAAATCATTCATATCTTTAATAAATACTGTAGTCTTGATAACATTTTCTTCTGATACGCCAGATTCACCAAGAAGCGCAATAAGATTACCAATCGCCTGCTTAGCCTGTGCTTCTATTCCCTCTGGAATCTCGCCTGTGGATGGTACTACAGGTATAACTCCTGATGTAAATACCATTCCATTCACTTCTATAGCCTGTGAATATGGTCCAATCGCTGCTGGTGCTTTGTCTGTACTGATGATTTTTTTCAATTTAATTGCCTCCTTGTGTTAAATTAATTTAATATTTTTGTCTGTTATCTCTATACGTTTCGCCTTATAAAGCCTTCCCACTGCACGTTTAAACGCCGCCTTGCTCATATGGAAATCCTTTTCAATAATTTCCGGCGATACTTTATCATTATACGGCAAAATTCCATCATATTCCATAATAACTTTAACTATTTTCTCTGCATCCTCATCCATTTGCATATATGCTTTTTTATTAGGACTAAGATTTAACTTTCCATCTTCCCTCACTTCAACTACTCTGGCTTTAATCACCTGTCCTACCTTCATATCGCCATGGACTTCTTTCCTTTGAATCATTCCCTGATATGCATTATCCACTGCTACATACGCCCCAAAATCAGGATGTATCTGATAAATAATGCCTTCAACTTCATCATCCTTTTCATGGTCTCCCGCAAGCTTCAAATATGGATATACTTTCATTGTTGCTGCCAATCTATTACTCTTATCAATATAAAGTGCTACGATATGCTCTTCATCTTTTCTAACTTTTACAGTCTGCTCCTTGAATGAAAGGAACAAATCTTTTTCAAGTCCCCAATCTAAAAAGGCTCCTATGTCTGTCACATCATTTACCTTAAGCACCGCTACCTCACCTAATGTCATCTTAGGAATCGTCGTGGTGGAAATCAACCTATCCTGGGAATCTCTGTATACAAATACAGTTACTTCATCTCCCACTTTTGTGTCTTCAGGCACCTGTTTTTTTGGAAGGAGTACTTTCTCCTCTTGATTAGTTCCCACATATACACCGAAATCTGTGGTTTTTACTACTGTTAATTTCTGAATTTTTCCTAATTCTATCACGTCTGCCGTCCTTTCTTCTACGCGAAGTCATTCTATAAAGCTTCTTCACTTTCAAAACTGTACATTACTTTCCTCTTTCTAATAAAAAATAAGCACCTGATTTCTCAGGTGCTACAAGCTGGCCCACAAGGATTCGAACCTTGAGAATGCTGGAGTCAGAGTCCAGTGCCTTACCATTTGGCGATGGGCCAATATCTGACGACAAGTGGTATTATACAATATGACTTTTAATATTTCAAGTATTTTTTTTGTTTTTTTGAAATATATGGACATCTCATATGAATGTACCAGAAAACCTTTGAATTAACTAACTTTTACGAAATTATCTAGCGTTTATTTACGTATAACTATTCCATCTTCTGTAGATAAATTACTAACAAAGAATTGATATTCCTGTAATATACTATCTTTTTTCATCTCAGAGACAGCTTTTTCAACATCAAGTTTGAGTATGTCACTTTCTGAGCCAATCAAATCTATATCTATACTTAAATCAACATTCTGTGCATATGATGCAACCTCATCAGTTGGAAGAAGTTTTCTTGTAACAGTACCATCTACGCTAGATACAGTAAGTTTAGAGTTGTCCGCACCTGATGGTGATTCCTTGGTAGTCTGGGATGCAACGTCTGCATTAACAGACACGTTTTCTGGTGATACCCGTGGGGTATTTCTTGAAACTGTACTATTGTAAATATCTGAAATATTGTTCATTCCTGATATAATCATATGTCTTCTTCCTTTCTATGGATTACTTTCAAATAGGCTTTCATTTATATTGAAACATTTATTTTCTATGCTGTCATAAATTTCCTTTATTTTGTGTTGCAAATCTTATATCGGAAATATCTCGAAAGTTCTTTATACCAAATTATATGTTTTTTTTAATAGATTTTCGTGTTTTTATTGTTATTTTATAAATTCTTCCCATTTTATTATTCTGTCGCAGGTATTATTCAATACCATAACATCATGGGAAATCATTAACACACTCATACCATGCTTTTGCTGCATCTTCAAAATGAGTTCTAGTATTTGTGACCTAATAGTAACATCAAGCGCCGATACAGGCTCATCTGCTATGAGTAAATCAGGTTCTGAAATTACCGCTGCACCAATGCTTACCCTTTGGCGTTGTCCTCCACTTAGCATGTCTGGATACCTGTTATAATAATCTGGGGACAATTCCACTTCTAGTAACGTTTTTATTACCTTATCCTTTATCTCCGATTTAGATATCCCCTTATTCCTTAACGGCTCGGACAGTATAAATCCAATAGTTTTTGAAGGATTTAATGAACCATATGGATCTTGAAATATCATCTGAATATTGGAACACTTCTTTATAATATTTCCATTATAAAGTCCACTAAGCCCAGCAATTGCTCTAGAGAGCGAACTTTTCCCACAACCACTTTTACCTAACAGACCAAGTATTTCTCCTCGTCTAATAGAAAAATTTATGTTTCCTGAAACATCTTCTTTCTTGTGTTTATCAAAATAGTACAAAGTAACATCTCGAATATCCAAAATATTTTCACCAGCTGTAGCTACTTCTACCTTAGTTTCCAAGTTCGCTGCACTTACCAATTTTTTGGTGTAATCGTGTTTTGGATTATTTAATATATCCCTAGTACTGCCTTCTTCAATGATCCTGCCATCTTTCATCACTATGACCCTGCTACAAATCTTACTAATAACGGATAAATCATGGGATATGAATAATATAGTAGATTTAACTTTTTTATTTATATCTAATATTATTTCTAATATCGCCTGAGATGTATCAACATCAAGAGCTGTTGTTGGCTCATCGGCTATAATAATTGAGGGCTTCAAAATAGTAGCAATAGCAATAACCACTCTTTGTCTCATACCACCAGATAATTCGTAAGGATATTTATTATAGACTTCCTCCACATTCTCCAGTTGTACTTGTTCCATCATCTTGATAACTCTCTCCTTACGCTCCTTAGACCCAATTTTAGTGTCAATCTTCAAAACTTCTTCAATTTGTCGACCCACTTTCATTAAAGGGTTAAGTGCTGTCATTGGCTCTTGAAAGATAAATCCCACTTTTGTTTCCTTGGAACTATCGTCGCCCTTATAGATTTCTCCTTGGATATTAAAATTCTCTGGCAGTAGACCCGCTACCGCCAGAGATGTAATTGTTTTTCCTGAACCAGATTCTCCTACCAGTCCAACTATTTCACCAGATCCTGCCTCGAAGCTAATACCTTTAATTATATGATTGTCATTGATTGTAATCTTTAAATCTTCAATTTTAAGCATAATCCTCTCCGCAAGTCATTGTTATTTATTTTCTGTTACCATATGGTGAGATAACACTAGCAATCTGGTTGATTGGCATTGTCTGTAACCAAACACGTCCTGGACCTGTAACAACTGTATTAAACATACCTTCCCCACCTAAGAACATATTTTTAAGTCCTGGTACTGAACGAATATCCATCTGAACAGATGCGTCCATAGCTACTATGTAACCTGTATCAACAATCATCTGCTGTCCTGGCTGTAATGTATAATCAACTACAGCACCATCAACTTCAACAAATGCAAGACCTGAACCTGAAAGTCTCTGCATAATAAAGCCTTCGCCACCGAAGAATCCAGCACCAATTTTTCTTTGGAAGTGAATTGAAAGGTTAACTCCTGCTTCTGATGCAAGGAATCCAGATTTCTGAACTACCATATCACATCCTGGTGCAATCTGAAACGGAAGAATCTGTCCTGGGAAGCTTGATGCAAATGCTATCATTCCCGGTCCGCCTGTTGCTGTGTAAATATTTTGGAACATTGATTCACCAGAAAATGCTTTACTAAATGCCTTGCCAATACCACCTGATGATGTTTCCATTCTCATGTTTGGTGACATCCAGCTCATAGCACCTTTTTCTGTTATCATCTTCTCTTCAGCTTCAAGATAACAAATAACTACTGGTAATGGTGTTCCTTTAATTTCATACTTCATAATTTTGCCTCCTAAATAAATCAATATTTATTCTATTGGAATAACAAATTTCGGTTGTTAACCATATATTTTAATATAACATTTTGTATAAATATTTACAATAAGAAATCGACAAAGGGTGACAAATTATCCGCGTTTTTTCATTTTGATTCCTTCTCCTAAAAGTACAAATCCAACGATTAATATGACTATGGTTACTCCAGGAAATATGCTATACCACGGAGCCAATCTAATAAATGTTTGTGAGTCCTTCAACATCGAACCCAAACTAGCCTGTGGAGGCTGCACACCAATCCCTAAAAAACTAAGGGATGCCTCTGCAAGAATAGCATTATTGAAACCTACAATAATTGCCGAAAGCATAGTGTTTTTACAGTTCGGTAAGATATGAACAAATAGAATTCTAATGTGACTTGCGCCTGCAAGCTTAGCACTCATAACATATTCCAACTTTCTTTGTTTCACCACCTCTGACCTAGACATTCGGGCAAAACTTGGTATAAACACAATTCCCAACGCGAGTATAACTGTAGTTGTATCGCTACCCATTACCCCCACCAACACTATGGCTAGGAGTACACTTGGAATCGAGGATAAGGCATCATTAAATCTCATAATTGCATCATCAACCCTGCCACCGCAATATCCTGTTACACATCCTATAAATGTTCCAACAATTCCACCAATGAGAATTGTACATCCTGATATTATCATTGTGTCACTAAGTCCCACCAATGTTCTGGAAAAGATGTCTCTCCCAAAATTATCAGTTCCAAATATATGTTTAATAGAGGGAGCAAGAAATTTATCTGCAACATTCATTGCCTCTGTATCATACGGTGTGTATATTCTCGATGTAATTGCTAGTAAAAGCAATGTGCCTGTCATTATAAGTCCCCCTAAGAGTTTTCCATTAATTTTTTTCATGGTTTCCTCCTGCCCTTGGATCCACAAGCGAATATATTACATCAGCTAGTAAATTTACAATTATTATCATTGCCGAGATATACATTACAATCGCCATAACAACTGGATAATCTCTTTCGCCTATCCCGCCTATTAGAGCCTTTCCAATTCCAGGCAGATTAAATACTTGCTCTACAACAACACTTCCAGCAAATATTTCAGCCATTATTACTGACAATGCTGTAATACTGGTAATCATAGAATTTTTTAATACATGACAAAATAGAATACGAATATTGGATGCACTTTTACTTCTAGCAGTGCGTACATAGTCCTTTGCCATTTCCTCCTCAACGGATGACTTTATAAATCTAACCAGCATAGCAATTTTCGGTATTGCTACTGAAACTGCTGCCGGAATGATATACAAGAAAAAATCCACTGCATTTTTTTCAATAGCAACATATTGTCCAGGTGTGAACCATTTAAGTATTAATCCAAAAACGATACTAATAATAATACCTATAAAAAATGATGGTATTGCCATAAATGTTTGATTTATAATGTCAAATCCATTACTTATCAAAACATCCTTTCTCTTCTTTTTGGATGCAATATACCCCATACCCAACCCAATGGGTACAGCAAACACTACAATAATAAGTAAACTTAAAGAAGCTAAACACAGCGTAACTTTTACATTAGGATTAATCATGTATGCTACTGGTAAATCCTTACTGTAGGATATTCCCAGTTCACCCCAGAATATGTCATCTATCCAATTTTTATATTGAATATATGCCGGATTATCTAGTCCATAATATTCTCGTAATTCTTCAATTCTCTCCGGCGACGCATTTGTTCCAAGCTTGGTTGTCACCACATCACCAGGGATAATTTGGAACATAGCAAATACAATTACAGATACTACAAATAATGTAATTATTGCCTGTCCTATTCTTTTGAAAATATATTTCATTCTATATACCTAACTTTACTCATATCTTGTACATATATCGGATAGAATGTATATCCCTCCAAATCTTTACTAACAGCTACTAACATCGCAGGGTCAGCAATGAATATACTTCCTGCATCTTCTGCAATTATTTCCTGCATCTCATGGTAATATTCTATCTTTTTTTCATCATCAACAGTAGCAATTGCCATTTCGTACAACTGGTCATACTGACTATTGTTATAATTCGTCATATTTTTTGAATTATCCGAAACATATCTGCGCATCATATCCTTTGGTGCCATATTTGCATCAAATCCAATGATAGTAGCTTCGTAGTTTCTTCCCTGATATATATCTGAGAGCCACGTTGCCCATTCAATTCCTTCTATATTCATGGTAACGCCAATGGCTTTTAGTTGCTCCTTGATTACCATTGCAGTATCCATGTGTACTTGATAATTCGAAGGTACCTTTACAGTAAAATCAAATCCTTCTGCATACCCCGCATCTTTAAGCAGTTGCTTAGCTTTATCAATATCCTTAGAATACTTGTCATTTAAGTCATTATAATACTTTCCATATCCTGGATATAGGCAACTGCCAATGATTGTTCCATGTCCGCCTGCAACCATATCCAACACAGCCTGTCTGTCTAGTGCATAGTATACAGCTTGACGCACTCTTACATCATCAAAGTATTTGAAAGCGTTATTCAAAAATAAACCTTGAACAAGATTTGTATTTCCATATAAAATATCAAAATCCTCTCCTAATTGGCTGGCCTCATCCATAGTCATATAAGGATAAATATCAATAGAACCTGCCTGAAGTTCTAAAATGGCAGCGGATGAATTAGTTACTACTTTAAACGTAACTTTTGACAGATAAGCCATTTCTCCATAATAATCATTGTTTTTTTCTATAACAATATTTTCTCCTGGAGTGTATGATGAAAATTTAAACGGACCCGTTCCCACCGGTGATGTAGCCTGGTTTTCATAGTCCTTAGGGATAATTGCAACTGTCAAATATCCTATAAGTTCTGTGTCTGGCTCGCTAAGTACAATCTCAACGGTAGAAGAGTCCACAATATTTACGCTTTGAATAATTGAAAAGGCCGATACTAATGGTTCATTCCCATCAATTCCAGCATTTCTTTCAATTGAATATTTTACATCTTCCGCTGTAACTGCTTCTCCGTTATGAAATTTAACACCCCCCCTTAATGTAAAGGTGTAAGTGTCTCCATCTGGTGATATCTTGAAATCACTAGCTACAGCCGGGATTAAATTACCATTTTTGTCAGGCTTTACCAGGCCTTCAAAAACGTTAAACAATACCTCTTTAGTTCCTGCCGCTGTTGCTAAATGTGGGTCAAGACTATCAAGATCCTGTTGTATTCCAACAACAATTGAATCTTTTTCATCAGATGAATCTGCTCCTTTCTTACCATCTTTGCATGCGCAAAGTACAGTTGAAAGTGCAAGTGTTAGTAACATCAATAAAAAACGCTTTTTCATTGTGTTTCCTCCTTTTCTCTCTGAAAAAAATCTTATTTAATTGCATGAAGATTATTATCTACAGGCTTTTGCCTGCCTTATTTATACCTCTGTTGATAAACAAAACTACTCTGATAAAATGCCTACAGCTTCGCCCTCTGGAACATAAAGATCTCCGAATACCTGCTTGCAAGTATTTACCAAATATTCCATAGTAAAGGTAGAATCGTAATCTCTTACTCTGTTCTGATAAGCCAAGTCACTTGTGTACTCTGAGAGCTTGTAAGTAGTCATCTGACCGCTTCCCCATAGAGTATGTGTCACCAACGGTTCAACAGCATAATCTTTTATGGTTACATTTCCTTCTTTGTCATTAGTGAGTGTAACTTTTGCCATCGCACCTAGCATAGAATATCCCTTCTGCTGTGTAGAGATGTAGTTACCAAGTGAATAATAACAAAGGGTCTTTGAACCATCGTCTGCTGTAAGCCAAGATACAGGTTCCACAACATGAGGATGTGCTCCGAGGATTAAATCTGCACCATTATCAGAAAATAACTGCGCCCAATAATGCTGTTCCTCAGTTTCAATCAGTGTATATTCTGTTCCCCAATGAGGGCAAACAATGATAAAATCAGCGAGTTCCTGTGCCTTTGCAAGATCAGAAACTACTGTATCTTCATCCAAAAGATTAACAATATATGGACGATCGGTTGGCAAAGCTATACCGTTCGTTCCATATGTATAGTTCAATATAGCTATTTTAATTCCATCTTTTTCATATATATAAATATTTTCTTTATCTTCTGCAGTTTTATTAATACCAAGATAAGTAATGTCTGGGTGATTTGTCTCCCAGTAATTAATACAATTATCTACACCAATAGCTCCCTTATCAAGAGTGTGATTTGTAGCATGAAGTATAGTATTAAATCCTGCCTTTACAAGACCATCCCCAACCTCATTGGCACAATTAAAACATGGATATCCTGAAAGTCCCAGTTCTATACCGCCTATTATAACCTCTTGGTTAACTATGGAAATATCTGCTGACTGAACATCATCTACAATGTGGGTAAATAAATGATCATAATTATATGTTCCATCTGACATAAGTCCACTATTTTGAACGCCCATATGCATTAACATATCACCTATCATCATAATATCCACTGTAGTTGGTTCAAATGGTGGCTCCGTAGTCGGTTCCTCTGTAGTTATTTCCTGTGTAGTAGTAACAGATTTAGAGCTTTCATCGCTATTAATTGCTCCGCATCCCCAAATACACACCATCATAACTGAAATACTTGTCAACATTATTGTTAAATGTTTTAGTTTTTTCATCTCTTCTCCTTTTGTCCTTGCAACTTCTCAACATAGTCGTAATACTTCTTATATCCATTCCTAGAATCCAGATATCCTTCTATAGTTCCTACATATAGAATCTTCTTTTCAGGCATCTCATAGAAATCCCTAGGTGTCATTAGTGAGTAATGCTTTTCAAAATGTCTTATATGGTAATCCTCTAGGGTCCTAGCCACGAATTGGGAACATGCATATCTCCTCTTTTGATGAAAAGGCCTGTTAATCAATATAAATGGCAGACCCAATATTGTATAATGATACCTCTTAGCATTTGCCTTGTAGTAGTTTATTCTACCCCACACCTGCTCTTTTTGCTCAGGTGTGCAATTAATCTCCGTCACCATACATAACGCCTTTGGAAAATGCTCAACTACCTTATCCATCTCTTCCTTTTCAAACCCAGAGAAAAAAGGAATTTTAGGGTTTCTTCTTCCAAAGCTGTAACATTCAGTCAAATCCTCATCCATACCCAACACAATATGAATGTATTTAAGCCTTGTTACCATCTTTATAATAGTAGCAAATATACCTGGCGTAGCTACTAAAACCAAATACAATTTTTCTGTTTGGTTAGATTTGTCAGCCTGTTGTGTATTATCTAAAAACGTGGATTTTTGAATTTTTTTACTTTTATCTTTTTTCATATAATCTATAACTTTCTTTTTTCCTAGGTTATTTTACTTGTGTTATTTTTTCTTCTATTACCTTTGTTCCTAGTACCTTTGCCTATAATACCTTTACTGATATCGCTACCTTTGCCTCTAGTACTGGCACTTTTACTTCTATTTTTTCTGCTTATTTCTCTCTTGATTTTTTATTTATATGTTTCATTTGTAAAACTTACCCCCTATTTTAATATGTAACTCTTTAAATGGCAACTATCTTGTTAATTTTTTTCTCTTAGCGTATACTAACTAATATAATTTTGAATTCCTAATACTTTATTATTGTGCCAAACATTTAATTTATTACTTATACCAAATAACACCTTCGGAGGTATCCTATGGAAATTGAAAGAAAATATTTAATAGACAAAAAAAATTTACCCGAAAATCTTGAATCTTATTCCTATCATATGATAGAGCAAGGATATCTAAGTACTTCCCCTGTTGTAAGAATTCGCCGTAGTGATGATGAATATTATTTAACGTATAAATCCCCTGGCAAAATGGTTCGTGAGGAGTATAATCTCCCATTAACTAAAGAAAGCTACTACCATTTATTAGAAAAGATTGATGGAAATCTTATCACAAAAAAGCGTATACTTATTCCCCTGTCTGATACTTCTCTTACTATAGAATTGGATATATTTTCTGGGGCATTTGAAGGACTAATTATGGCAGAAGTAGAATTTGAAAGTGAGGAAATGGCAAATGCATTTACCCCTCCCCAGTGGTTTGGCGAGGATGTAACTTTCTCTAAAAAATATCACAATAGTACTATGTCTCAAATGAAATTTTAACCCTATTTAATGTGTGGTCTTTCCTATTAAATAAAAAATGCTGGCACAAATATCGTGCCAGCATCTATATGAAAAACTGCGCAGTTTGTTACTTTAAGGCAGTAATTCTAATATTCTTCTCTTTGGATAAATCCACATAGGCTCCACCAACTAATACTACTGGCTTACCTAGCTTATACTTATTAACCATAACTATCTTACCTTCTAAATCATCATTGAGGATAACCTCATTATTGATATAGGAATTCGCAATACGCTCTAGCACTGACATAATTACTTCTGGATCATATGCTTCTACATTTTCTTCAAAAATCGATATTACATCATAAGGACACAATCCCGCACGATAAACTCTGTTAGATGTCATAGCGTCATATACATCTGCAATGGCAACAATTCGCGCATAAGGATCTATTTCATTATACGCTAACTTTGATGGGTAACCCTCTCCATCACAACGTTCGTGATGCATTAACGCGCAGTTCTTAACGTGCTCATCAATATCCTGATTCTTCAGAATATTATATCCATGAATAGGATGCGACTGTACCAATGCATATTCTGTAGGTGTAAGTCTTCCAGGCTTTGTGATTACATCCTTAGGTATCATAACTTTACCTATATCATGGAGAAGTCCACCCAGAGTAACCATATCCTGTTCCTCTTCTGAATACTTCATCCACATAGATATAATCCTAGATATTAAGGCAACATTAACGCTATGTACATATGTCAAATCGTCATATCCTTCTATACAATGGACCATATCAAATAATCTTACATCTGGTTTGAATTCCTGCGTAATCTTCTTAACATCCTCTAGTAATTCATTCACTTGGATAGGACTGTTTCTAAAAATCATATCATTAATAGATTTCTCTACCTTAACAACAGATTCATTGAACATACCTTCAAATTTTATGAACTTCTCAGTTTGTTTTATCTTTTTGTAATATGACTCATCTTCACCAATAGCATTTTCATCAGAAAATATCATTCTCTCTAAGTCATCCTGCTCGTATGAAATAAGGCTTTCTTCCTCGATAAAAAAATCAAATACAGAGTAATATTTGAGTTTTTCTATTATCTCTTTATCCAGCACAGTACCTTTTGTTATGACAAGGTGTCCGCCATCAGTATAGACATCACCTGCAATAACCATACCTTCTTTTGCCTTTATTGTAAGTACCCTTTTCATATAATCACCTTTTTAATTTTCACGTTTGATATTTATAATTGATTATACATTTATCCAACACTTTAGTCAATTACATTTTAATGCCATTTATTAGCACTATTTTAACATTATTCATTAGTACTATTTTAATATTATTGGAGTTATTTTTTTATAACATTTACAGGTTCGCCACAAAGAAATTTTTCAATATTTTCGCATACTATGCCTAATAATCTTTCACGAGTTTCCTCCATAGCCCAAGCCACATGTGGTGTAATCGTAATATTTTTTGCACTCCTAAGTAAACACTCTCTACTCATAGGTTCGATATCCAAGCAGTCAATAGCTGCTCCTGCTATGATATCATTATTCAGTGCCCATACAAGATCCTCCTCCTCTACAATAGCACCTCTAGCAGTGTTTACAAAGAAAGCCTCTTTTTTAAATTTAGAGAATGTACTTTTGTTAAACATTTTCTCTGATTCCTTATTTAGAGGGCAATGCACTGTTACAACATCTGATTTTGAAATCAATGTATCCAAATCCGTGAATTGAACATCTTTTGCTTCCTTTTTGGTTCTTGTAGTAGAAAGAACATTCATACCAAATGCAAATGCTATCTTAGCCACCTTTTGTCCTATATTTCCAAAGCCTACTATACCTATAGTTTTACCTGCCAATTCCTTCATTGAAAATATAAAAGGTGAAAAGACCTCGCTTTCCTGCCAGCCCCCATTTTTGACAAAATCATTATATAAACCAATACTGCTAAAAAAATTTAGAATTAATGCAAATGTATGCTGTGCAACTGCCATCGTAGAGTAAGGGCCTGCATTACAAACACAAATACCTTTGGCAGTTGTATATTCAATATCAATATTGTTATATCCTGTAGCAAATAATCCAATATATTTTAATCTTGTTGCATATTTCAAATTGCTTTCGTTGTACACGTTTTTATTGCAAAGAATAATATCTGCATCCCAAATTCTATCTGGTAATTCTTCCGGAGAGGATAAATCATATAATTTTAACTCACCAAATTTTTTCAATGGTTCAAAAAAATCGTTATTAGATGAAATAGTTTTTGCATCTGTTACAACTATCTTCATGTCTACCTCCAAAATATAACTTTATGACAGTTTCATCTGCCCTTCTATTAAAACAGCTCTTGTAATAATCTTTTGCTTATACGAAATGCTATCCTTACCTGATACCTTTGCATTATATAATTCCTTGTCAGCCATTTTGTATAATCTCTGACAGCCATCTTCTGTCTCTGCCTTTATGATAGCAACTCCAGAACTTACTGTCACTAGACCTCTTGTTGAGTTTGTCCTATGGGGTATAGCTTCATCTTTCAATGCCTGCCTTATCTTTCTAGCAATTAGAGTCATCTCTGTTTTATCTGTGTCTTTCACAAATACAAAAAATTCCTCACCTCCCATACGAACTAACATATCGGCTCTACCACGGGTCTGACTATGTATTATACCAGCCACTTTTTGAATACAAGCATCTCCTTGAATATGTCCATATGTATCATTATACTTTTTAAAATTATCTATATCAATCATAATACCACCACATATTATCTTATGCTTTTTACAAAGTGGCCAGATAATATTTGTTTTTCTTGTAAGTCCGCGTCTATTCAGTAACCCTGTAAGCAAATCTTTTTCAGAAACTTGCTTTTCTTCGTTTAATTTATTTTGCAGTTTCATATTATTTATGGTTACCATGTATTTCCATGCAGTAATAGTAATTCTTACTATATTAAATAATATAATCTGAGCAACTGCCATCTTTATATCTATATTAACTACCACAAAATATATCATAAATGTTCCAGCAATAATTTCTGAAACTATTAGCTCGTTTTTCCCAAAGAAAGGTACTACTGCGAAAAATACCATAAATAAGAAAAAGTAAAAAAGACTACCAACAGTTTCAAAATATGTTGCCGAAAGAAGCATCATACAAGAACCTATTGCAATAAAATATGTTCTATATAAATATTTATATAATGATTTAGCGTTTTTTGATTTCTTAGCTAATAAAGAGCCTCCAATAAATAGAATGCTGTAGATTATTATTGCACATAAATACTTATTGTATTCTGGACGAATAAGCGTCTGATTTAGCACAATAATATTAACCATTAAAATAACAGGAATGAACAGTGCCAAAAACACTGCTGATTTTAGGCATCTTTCCATATTCATTTTTGGAAGTTTACGCTTAATGCTGGCTCTCTCTAATAATCTAATGTATTTTTTCATGTTTCAACCTATCCATTTGTATGCCGGTCCCATATCAATATACTAACTATAGCACACTTAATTTTATATATCCACAACATATGGTATTTCTTTTCAAAAATAATATTTTAATATTTTTCTTTTATTTTCAAAATTATATTATTTCTAAATTTTTCACACATATGATATACTTAACGAATAGAAATAAATAACACATGAGTAAAAGGAAGGGAAATATGAAATTTAAAGTAGACAAACGATATTTAAAATTTTGCGTTTATTTTGGTCTCACTTGCATGGCTATCTACTTCTTTACAGTTATTGTAGATTATGCTCCAGAGATTCTTGACACTATAGATAACATCTTTAGTGGATTCTTAAACATTTTACAACCAATTATTGTTGCCTTGATTATTGCATATCTTATGTTTGGCCCTATGAAAGCCATAGAGAACTTCTTAATGCGACGAAAACATTTTCCTAAAAAACGTGGATTATGTAGAGCTATCGGTCTAATAATTTCATACCTTGCAGTTATTGGTATTGTATTTGGATTAATTTGTGGCATTTATTTTATGATAGGTGGTCAAATATCAGGAAGCAGTACTTTTGCCAACATTTTTACAAGTATCTCCGAATATTTTGAGACGAACTCTCTCTCAGCTGAGAGTTTACAAGACGTTGTTACATCCCACAACATTCCCTTTGGAACATTGATTAATGAGAAGATGGGAGACATAGCAAATTTCATTACAGATTTATTAACAGGTTTTCTAAGCGGCTTTGGCGATGCTCTTATCTGGTTAGGCGGCAGCGTTTTTGACTTTGTTATTTCTCTTGTTCTTAGTATTTATTTATTGATTAGCTACGAATATTTTATTGATTTGTGGAACAAATTCTTCTTTTTAGTTTTTAGAAACTCTAAGGTAGGAAAGAGCATCAGACGTTCATTATCTATAGTGAATAGAACATTTTCAAAATACATACACGGTCAATTAATCGAGGCATTTTTAGTATTTATTTTATCAACTATAGCCCTTTACATAGTAGGCATTGATTATGCCTTAGTCATTGGTATTATCTGTGGTGTGTGCAACTTAATCCCATATATTGGACCTTTTGTTGGTATTGTATTTGCTGCAATAATGGCTCTTTTCTCTGGAGATTTTATGTCGATCATTTGGGCCGTAATCGCTTTAATGATTGTTCAACAGATTGATTCCAATATCCTTTGTCCAAATATTGTTGGTGATATTGTTGGTTTAAATGGTGCATTTACCCTTATTGCTATTTCCATTGGTGGTGATTTGTATGGTTTACTTGGTATGCTTATAGCAGTTCCCGTAGCTGCCTCTATAAAGCAAATTTTCGGTTCTTGGTTTGATAGACATTTGAACAATCAATATCTAGAATATGAAAAAGTGGTAGAGGAAGATCGAGCCAAATCCACTCCCCAGGAGGAAACCAAAGAAAGTATTTCTCTTCGTCAAAAGGTATCAAGTAGAATACGTAAGCCAGCAGATAACAATGATATCGATACGAAATAGTTACTTTTTCACTTAAAAGACTTTACATTATACATATAAGAAAGCCACTTGGTTACTTTCCTTAACCAAGTGGCTTTCTTTATTGTTTGGATTATCTTAATATCTAATTGATACCTTATAATACCATTAGTGCTTTTTTATTCTGTAGATGAATTTATTTGTTTGATAGATATTCATCAATAGATTTAGCTGCTGTCTTTCCAGCTCCCATTGCAAGAATAACTGTTGCTGCACCAGTAACCGCATCACCACCAGCATATACGCCTTCACGTGATGTAAGACCAGTTTCTTCTTCAACAATGATTCCGCCCCATTTCTGTGTCTCAAGTCCCTTTGTAGTAGACTTAATAAGTGGATTTGGAGAAGTACCAATAGACATAATTACACAATCAACAGGAATTTCAAATTCTGAACCTTCTTTTGCTGTTGGTCTTCTTCTACCAGAAGCATCAGGCTCGCCAAGTTCCATTTCTAAACATTTGATTGCTCCAACAAACTTCTCATCATTTGGAAGAATCTCAACTGGGTTTGTAAGGAGTTTAAAGATAATTCCTTCTTCCTTAGCATGTTCAACTTCTTCTTGTCTTGCTGGAAGTTCTTCTTCAGAACGTCTATATACTATGTATACTTCGTCAGCACCAAGTCTCTTAGCACATCTTGCAGCATCCATAGCAACGTTACCGCCACCAACTACGGCTACTTTCTTAGCTTTCATAATAGGTGTTGTTGAATCTTCAACATATGATTTCATAAGGTTTGTTCTTGTAAGGAATTCATTTGCCGAATATACACCTTTTAGATTTTCTCCTGGAATATTCATAAATCTTGGAAGTCCTGCTCCCGAACCAATGAATACTGCTTCGAATTTATATTCTTCCATAAGTTCATCGATAGATAATACCTTACCGATAACCATATTTGTCTCAATTTTAACGCCAAGAGCCTTAAGTCCATCAATTTCTTTTTTTACAATAGCTTTTGGAAGACGGAATTCAGGAATACCATATGTGAGAACACCACCAGCTAAATGGAGTGCCTCGAAAACAGTAACTTCATAGCCCTTCTTTGCAAGGTCACCAGCACATGTAAGTCCTGAAGGACCTGAACCGATAACTGCAACCTTATGTCCATTGCTTTCTGGCTTAACTGCCTGACCTGTAGCATGTTCATTATGGTAATCTGCTACGAATCTTTCAAGACGTCCAATAGCTACTGATTCGCCTTTAATTCCACGTACGCATTTACCTTCACACTGTGATTCCTGTGGACATACACGTCCACAAACAGCTGGAAGTGAACTTGATTTTGAAATAACTTCATAAGCCTTTTCAAAATTTCCTTCTGTTACTTCTTTGATGAAATCTGGAATTTCAATTTGAACTGGACAACCAGCAACACAATTCTTTGTCTTACAATTCAAACAACGTGCTGCTTCATCTAGAGCCTGTTCTTCTGTGTAACCAGTTGCAACTTCAAGAAAGTTTTTATTTCTTACATTTGGATCCTGTGTAGGCATCTCATTTCTTTTTAATGACATATTAGGCATTTTACTGTACCTCCTTCTGAAGTAAGTTACAGGTCTCTTCACGAGCCTTTCTTTCAAACGGTTTATACATTGAAGTTCTTTCAATAGCTTCATCGAAATCTACTTCATGCCCGTCAAAATCCGGTCCATCTACGCAAGCAAACTTAGTTTCTCCGCCAACGCTAAGACGACAAGAACCACACATACCAGTTCCATCAATCATGATTGTATTCATAGATACAGTAGTCTTAACACCATATTCTTTTGTAAGGGCACATACAAACTTCATCATAACAAGTGGTCCAATAGTAATAACTTCGTCATACTTTTCTCCACTCTCTAATAACTCTTTAAGAGCATTTGTAACAAGACCCTGTGTACCATGGCTTCCATCATCTGTCATCATACATAACTTGTCACTTACAGCAGCAAATTCATCCTCAAGAATAACTAAATCTTTATTTCTGAAACCTACGATTGAATGAACTTCTGCACCAAGTGCATGAAGCTTCTTAGCGATTGGATATGCTATTGCACAACCAACTCCACCACCTACTACTGCTACTTTCTTTAATCCATCTACATGTGAAGGCACACCTAATGGTCCAACGAAATCACAAATACATTCGCCTTCATTAAGTGCATTTAATTTCTCTGTAGTAGCTCCAACTCTCTGGTAGATAATTGTTACTATTCCTTTTTCTCTGTCATAATCTGCAACTGTAAGCGGAATACGCTCACCATCCTCGTCTACTCTCAAGATAATAAACTGACCTGGCTCTGCTTTTTTAGCAATAAGAGGTGCGTCTACATCCATAAGTGTAACTGTTGGGTTGAGTTCTCTCTTTTTAAGAATCTTAAACATCTCACTACGTCCTTTCATTTGTTGTTTTTACTTTCACCGCGTATTAATAACATTATCATTGATAACGAATAACAGCCTTAAATTTGCAAATGTAAAGCCGCTTTGTAGCGGCTCTACTTCTGCTGTTAATTATACACGTAATATACAAATTATTCAACTAAAAATCTATTTCAGTTCTATATATGTACATATTAACAATTAAGAAACAGTACATTAGTACTATTAAATTTAGTATTGCACAATTATGTCATAGTTCATATTTTGTTCATAGTTCTTTTAATTTCATTTCACATTATAAACATCAAATATTAACTTTTCAATAATATACTACTACTATCGAAAGAGAAAACCCTCTTCGATAAAATTTTCATAATTTTTAGTTTGTGATTATTCACAAACCTCCTCCCTTTTATTTATTATACAAAAATCAACCAAATAACCAAACAAAAAGAGATGTGATTTCACATCTTTTTTTGTTTCTAAAGATAGGCCTTATATCTTTTAAATATCATTATTGGAATAACATTTAAAATATCATTAAAGTCGTTATCCCTATACATTATATTCAATTAAGAGTCAGCCAGCCTTCTTCATATCCTTTTTGATTCTTTTTACCAGTGAAATTTACACCTATTTTTCTTGCTATTTTCATCGAAGGGATATTTTCTCTATCTATTTCTACAAATAGTTTTTCTACATCAAGGTACTTACGTGCATATTCAATTACTGCCAAAGTAGCCTCTGTTGCATATCCCAAACCCTGATATTGTTTGGCAATTAAATATCCTAGTTCACAAGCGATATCGCCATCCTTTTCTATCACATCAATGCCAGCCCTGCCAATAATTTCCCCAGTACTTTTTAATTCTACTATCCACATTCCGTATAAATAAAAATGATAAACTTTCTTTATATATTGCCTTGTATATTCCAATTCATCTTCTATATTAGCAAACAAATCTGGCATATATTTCGTAACTTCTTTATCTTTATATATTTCGTATAGCTTATCCACATCTTTCTCGCAGATTTCTCTTATTATTAACCTATCTGTAGTAATCACTGTCACTGGTTCTCCCACAGAATGTCCATATATAAGTTTTATATAATTCAAATCTAAGTTATCAAAATCTTCAAATAATGCACTTGCCCTACTTAGATTTTGATCTCCTGAATGAGGATTTATAAACCCTAAACATGGCATCTTTGCGTTAGCTGCTGCCATAACGCCATTCTCTGAATCCTCGATAACCATACACTCATGGCAATCAATGCCTAATTTATCAGCCGCCATAAGAAATACATCTGGCGCAGGTTTGGATTTTCCAATATCAGCCCCACTTACAAGTATATGGAAACAATCCTCTAAGCCCATTTTCTTTATGTTCCTTTTAATCTTTTCCATAGATGAAGAGGATGCCACAGCTAGCATCAGATCTGTTTTTTCGTGCAGATATTTGACAAAACGGACTACACCAGATACCTCTGGATAGCCCGATTCACTTATCATCTCTTCAAGATATTTATCTGCTTTTAAATTTATAGAAGTGACATTTTCTCCTCCAATATTAAAATCAGAAATAATACCTTTCCATAAATTTTCAACTGTACCGCCTATATATTGCTTATAGTAGTCATATTCTATTTCAATTTGAAATAATTCATTAAGCATTTGGCTGGTTGCCTCAAAATGTACCAGTTCACTATCTACCAGCACACCATCCATGTCAAAGATTATAGCCTTTAACACTTTTCTGGTTCAGGATATTCCTCACCAAAAGTATCTACTGTTACTTTTGACATTTTCTGAACCTCTATTGGTCTGTCACCAAAATCTGTCATACATTCTGCAATTTTATTAACATTTTCCATTCCTTCAATAACCTTGCCAAATGCTGCATACTGACCATCAAGATGTGGTGAATTCTTGTGCATTACAAAAAACTGAGAACCTGCTGAATCTGGGTGCATTGCTCTTGCCATTGATAAAACACCTTCTGTATGAACAAGATTATTTTCAAAACCATTGCTTGAAAATTCACCTTTAATACCGTAACCAGGTCCGCCCATACCTGTTCCATCAGGGCATCCTCCTTGAATCATAAAACCGTTTATTACTCTGTGAAAAATAAGTCCATCATAGTATCCTTTATTGATAAGACTAATGAAGTTGTTTACTGTATTTGGAGCGATTTCAGGATAAAGTTCTGCCTTAAATACATCTCCATTTTCCATTGTAATTGTTACTATTGGGTTCTGTGCCATTTATTTCCTCCTGCATATGTGTTTATTTTATATTGAAACGCATTAGTTATGCATTTATCACTATATATAAAATTCTTTCCGTTAATATATAAATTATATCTGTTATTCAAAAATACTTGATGTCTCCAAGCATAAAGTTTTTAGAAACCTCTTCCGCCACCACCGTGACTACGTCCACTTGAACTACGATGCGAAGATCCACCACTGTGGCCACCACCGCTGCTTGTGCTTGATTCAATCTTTCTAGATGTAGTTGTTGTATTAATATATACATCCTGATGACGAATCACATTAAGACTACCTGGTCGTAAATATGTTTTTCCATTTACTGTCATCTTTGTACTTCTACTATATGCCATAATTGATACTACTATCAATGCAATTACAAGCGGAACAACTATAATTGCAACTGGACTTTTAAAGAATGCTTTTGCCTCAGAGCCTTCTTCACCCATTATTTCTTCGTATATGTAGTAATATGAACCACCCTTGGTGAAATTATCCTCATAAAATTCATCCCAGTTATCATATTTACCTGAGTACCAATTCTCTATAAATTGATCGTGTCTGCTATCATTAATATAATCTTTTGCACATTTAGCTACACCTTCAAATACTGCTTCGCAGGCCTTAGCATATTCTGCCTCTTTCATATTCATATAATAGTATGCATCATCCAATAGTTCTTCAACATCTTCATCATCTACATACAAAATACAAATACCTGCTGTTGAAATATATATTTCTCGGCTATACATATCTATAAGAAACAAGAAACCTGAGCCATCACAATCATCCCATCCAAAATTACCGTTGTCATAAAAATCATCTGCATATGCTCGTACTGATTTTCCTGTATCTTCATCCACCGTGCATACCACAAAATCTAATTTATATTTCTCACCATACTCTTTTGCTATTCTTGTAAGGCCCTCTATTTCAGCTCCAGTAAAGATATCTGCATCATCAAATACCTTTGGATGTTCTGGACTATAGGCATACACACCTGCAGAGATAACTATTATAAATGCTAATAATACAATTTTACCAAATTTTTTTTTCATTATAGTAGCCCTCCAAACAGTAACATTATTCCTTCCATGCCTGCAAATATTCCAAAAAACCATAATGCCATTTTTTTCTTAGATAATGGTAATTTACCTACAATCTTTCCTGTCTGTCCGTTGACTGCAAAGAAGTAATCTTTATTTTTATATTTGTAGTTCAGCATCCATACTGGGAACAATGTGTACATTGCTCTATTTCTTCTGAGTCTAGTTCTACTATTTGTAATTTTAATGCTACTGTATCCCTTTATTGTATCTCTACATTCTTTAAATGCATATGAGTTGGCTCTTCTTTCAGCTCTATAATTTATTTCTTCTTTTGTGAAATTATATTTCTCAGAGCAATATCCTGATAAGTAGGGCATCTCAAACTTAGTCATATCGTTATAATCAAATGGCTCTAACTTATCCATAACATCATCAGGCATCCTTGCAGATGCATCTGCAGGTATTTTATCATATGAAGCTTCAATTTCTCTTAATATCTTATAATGAGATGTATGAGTATATTCCATATCTCCTTTACGTTCTCGCTTTACCCTTGTTGCATCAGCTGTCATATCTACATGGGCATCATAATCGTAAAGCCAAAATGGAACATAAATTCCTTCTATGCTGTTTACTGTTGCCTCTTTCTTGAAACAAGATGGAGTCAACATTCCTTTTCTAGTCCAACTAGCAAACTTCTCTTTTGCCATGGCTTTGTTTAGTCTAAATGGAATAACTGCCGCTGGCATTAATTCCCCATTTAACCTATTCTTTATTAACGCAGGGCTTCCACAGTAGCTGCACATCGTGGCTGATGTGTGTTCATCTGTAAGAATCTCAGCACCACAATTACTACATTTGTAGGAATCAAATGAACCATATTCACTTTTATCCTCTGTGGCATCTTCTACATCACATTCATAGCTATCTGTTTCCGTATTCATCTCTGAAACATTCACATGTTTACCACAGTAATCGCATACCATTTCACCCTGAACGCCGTCGAATTCTATAGGCGCTCCACATCCGGGGCATTTGTATGTATTTACCATCTTCTCTTCCTCCCATGTTCATATATTTATAGCCTATAACTATCTTATTATAGCATATACCATATATATTACATATATTAAAACCATAATAATACCCTCTTTTTGACTGATTTTGTCCCTTGATTTTCCAAATAAAAATGTAACTGCACATATCACAAGCAATATAGCAATATCCATAAATGAATTGAAAATAACTGGTATAGGACTAATTACAGACGACACCCCTAATATCAGCAAAATGTTGAAGATATTTGATCCAACCACATTACCAATAGCAAGAGAAGTTTCTCCTTTCCTAGCTGCAACAATCGAGGTAACAAGCTCTGGAAGTGATGTTCCTATAGCTACTATAGTAAGACCCACCAATGTCTCTGACATGCCAAATTTCATTGCCAATGTGGACGCACTATCTACCACAAAATCTCCGCCAAACTTTATGGCTACGATTCCTCCAACTATAAATAAAATACTAACCCATAATTTCTGATTGCTTTCCTCTCCCTCTTCACCAGATTCCTTAAGGGCTGCTCTATGCTTTTGTGTAGCACGAACTGTAATATACATATAAGTTGCATACAATAATAATAAAATCAATCCATCAAATCTTGAAAGAATTCCTGAATTTGAACCTTCTCTTGTAAAACCTGCCCAAGGCATAACAAAATCTGCTATCATTATAAGTAATACAGCTGTAATGCCTATCATATATGGCATATCACGTTTCATAACTACCTTATCCACTGCGATAGGTGAAATAATAGCACATATACCCAAAACAACAATTAAATTAAAAAGATTGGAACCAACTACATTACTAATAGCTATCTCATTAGCACCACTTAATCCAGCAGTTACACTAACCGATAGTTCTGGAAGACTGGTTCCCATCGCTACAATAGTAAGACCAACTATAACACTTGGTATTTTAAACCTTTTAGCTACATTAGAACTTCCATCTACAAAGTAGTCTGCCCCTCTAACTAGCAAAGCAAATCCTGCAAGTAAAATTAACACATTTCTTAAAATTTCAAACATTTTCCTTCTCCTTTAAAATGTATGTACTACTATGAACTAGCATCCATTATATAATTTTCCCATTATATAAAAATAGCGGACTTCCATTGCAGCCGGGTACAGATTAAGTACTAGTGTTTCTATTATACTTCAAATAATAAATCACCATATGATGGCATTGGCCACATATCTTTATCAACAATCATTTCAAGTTTATCAATTGGATCTCTAAGTGCATCCATAGCAACTTTAATTGTATCTTTATAGAAGAATGCCTGAGCTTTTCCTTCTTCCATAGCAACACCATCAGCCTGAGCTTTTACAAGAACTTTAAGTGCTTCTTTCGCTTCTTTAAGTAATGCCGATGTCTCAGCAAGCATTTCTGACTGAACAGATGCATCTGCCCCAGCTCCTTTTACAGAAATCACTGTATCAGCAAGTACTTTTGTATACTTAGACACTGCAGGTATGAGTGATTTAGACGCAATATCTATCATTGTTAATGCTTCAATATTGATTGTCTTAGCATATGTTTCGTATAAAACTTCTGCTCTTGAATGGAGTTCTGATTCTGTGTAGATTTTGAACTTGCCAAATAACTGGATTGATTTTTCTGTTGTAAGTGTTTCAACAGCCTCAACCATAGATTTAATATTTGGCAATCCTCTTCTTTGCGCTTCAACAACCCATTCATCAGCATATGCGTTACCATTGAATACGATTCTTTGATGCTCTGTCATGTTTTTCTTAATTAAATCATGTACAGCCATATCGAAATCATCTGCTTTTTCAAGTAAATCTGCTGCTTCACAGAAAGCTTCTGCTACAATAGCATTGATTGTTGTATTTGGGCTAGCGATTGAATCTGCTGAACCAACCATACGGAACTCAAACTTATTACCTGTAAATGCAAATGGTGATGTTCTATTTCTATCTGTTGCATCTTTTGTAACATCTGGAAGTGTACTAACACCTGTCATAAGTTTTCCACCTTTTAAACAGGTCTTAGCTTCATTTGTTTCAACTAACTGCATTACCACATCATTGAGCTGCTCACCAAGGAAAATTGAAATGATTGTTGAAGGTGCCTCATGTGCACCAAGTCTATGATCATTACCAACGTCCGATGCTGACTGACGAAGTAAATCTGCGTGTATATCAACAGCCTTCATAATACACGAAAGAACTAATAAGAACTGAATGTTCTCATTTGGTGTCTTACCTGGCTCTAATAAATTCACACCATTATCTGTTGTGATTGACCAGTTATCATGCTTTCCAGAACCACTAATGCCTGCAAATGGCTTCTCATGAAGTAAGCAAGCTAATCCATGACGAGTAGCTACTTTCTTCATAGTCTCCATTATTAACTGGTTATGGTCTGCAGCAATGTTAGCTGTTGCATAAATAGGTGCTAACTCGTGCTGTGCTGGAGCAACCTCATTATGCTGTGTCTTAGCTGATACGCCAAGTTTCCATAACTCAATATTGATATCCTTCATATATGCGCCAACACGTTCTCTTATTGTACCAAAGTAATGGTCATCCATCTCCTGACCCTTAGGTGCTGGGGCTCCGAATAATGTACGTCCTGCATATATTAAATCTTTTCTCTGTAAATATTTTTTTCTATCAACAAGGAAGTATTCCTGCTCAGATCCAACAGATGCTATAACTTTTGTAGCTTCTGTGTTACCAAACAATTTAACAATCCTCAATGCCTGCTGGCTAATAGCTTCCATTGATCTAAGAAGAGGTGTTTTTTTATCAAGAGCTTCGCCTGTGTATGAGCAGAATGCTGTTGGAATACAAAGCACAACGCCTGTAGCATCGCTTTTTAAGAAAGCTGGTGATGTACAATCCCAAACTGTATATCCTCTTGCTTCAAATGTTGCTCTAAGTCCTCCTGATGGGAATGAAGAAGCATCAGGTTCGCCCTTAATTAATTCTTTACCTGAAAATTCCATGAGCATCTTGCCTTCTGAATCAGGATTTGTAATAAACGAATCATGTTTCTCAGCTGTGATACCTGTTAATGGCTGGAACCAATGTGTGTAATGTGTTGCGCCTTTCTCAACTGCCCAGTCCTTCATAGCTTTTGCAACTACGTCAGCTGTAGAAAGTGACATCACGCCACCCTTTTCCATTACATTCATTACTTCCTGAAATACTTTTTTTGGTAAACGTTCTCTCATTTTACCTACTGTGAATACATCTTCACCGAAAATAGCTTGTACGTTTAATACTTCGCTCATCTTATCTTCATCCTTTCTTTTCTCATATTCATACATTATACATATAAACATTAATAAATGCGAGCAGATTTTATTTTTTTTTTAAGTATATTAATTTGTTAAAAAATATTTTCAACTTATTCAAAAAATAAAAAAGGCATTCCAAAAAGTTTGGAACGCCATTGTTCTTTCACACTAATTTTATTATTCCTCTGGTGTAGTCTCTTATTGATCAACAGGCACATCAAACACTTCTCTACTTCTAACCAACTGAATAATCATCCTTTGTTCATGGTCAGTGGTACATGTTGATAGTGTAAGAATGTGTGAATCCGCCGTAATCTGTGGTGCCTCTTTAAAATCATATATTGATTGTTCCTTAAATGTATTAACGTACTCAAGGAATTCTTCATCAGTTTCAAATTCCCATGTGTATACTGGACTACCTGTTGCTGGTACTTTAAATGCGGCATATACATAGTACACATAATGATGATCTCCAATATAAATATCCATCGTAGGATTTTCTTTACAATGGGAAGGATCATCATAGTAGAAATTCAAACTACCGAACATTATATGATTTGCCCACGCCTGAACATTGTGTCCATAAAGAATACAGTTCTTGGCATTTAAACCTTCTGTGATTCTGGTGTCAATAAAAATACTACCCACACCGCTAGGATAATTGTTTGACAAATGATTTAAGTAATAGTCATTATCTGAAGGATGCTGGACAATAGGATTGTCAATATATGTTCCATTTCCCTGCCTTATATACCCTTTTGCATTGGGATTATATTCTTTGATTTTCTCAAAATTCCAAACAAACGCAGTTCCATCACCTGTATTATTAAGCACGATTTTTTCGCCATTTACATTATAATATTCAGTATCTACATCATCAATAGACACTGTAAACATATTGGCTATCTCCCCATGTGCATCATTGGTCTCCTGACCTGTTACATAAATAAGTGTCAGCTCATATGAGGAATATGCAAATAGACAAAGTGCACCAAACATAACGGCCCATCTGACAAAATCAAATGGAACAATCTTTCTTTTTTTCTTTTGTGGCTTTTCTACTTCAATTATCTCCATCTCAATTTCATCAAACTGATCCATCTGTGTTTTGTCATCTGTTGTTGAATCCAAACACAATTTTTTATCCGCTTCCTCATCTAAAATACTCTTTATGAAATCACTGTCTATTTCCATCGCAAGACTGGCATTTGTTATTTTTATATATTCAGCATTGGGGGTATCGTTCTTTGCTGCATCATTCTTTGTTGTAACAGACTTTTTATTCATATTTGTAGTACTCTTTTTAATATTAGAATTGCTTTTTGATTTTTTAGTACTCATAGAGCATCTCCTTTCATAAGGCTATTATGTCTCATTATATCAAATTCTTATTACAAAGCCAATAAAAGGTGTACATATTTTATAAAAATTGAATTAAAAATTTACTAAATATTAAATAAGAAAAACTACCACTCCACGGTTTCCCGCAAAGTGGCAGTCTATTATAATTCAGTATAAACATGTATCTCTAATTATTCAGCCTTACCTACAGATCCGAATAATTCCATCTTTTCTTTTACTGTAGCCTTAATAGCTTCATATCCTGGAGCTAAAAGCTTACGAGGATCAAATCCTTTACCCTCTAAATCTTTACCAGCTTCAATATACTTTCTTGTTGCATCCGCAAATGCAAGCTGACATTCTGTATTAACATTAATCTTAGCAACGCCAAGAGAAATAGCTTTTTGAATCATATCAGCAGGAATTCCTGTACCACCGTGAAGTACCAATGGCATATCTCCTGTTAACTGCTGAATAGCATCAAGAGTTTCAAAGCTTAAGCCTTCCCAGTTTTCTGGATATTTTCCATGGATATTACCGATACCAGCTGCAAGCATTGTAACACCTAAATCTGCAATTAACTTACATTCATTAGGATCTGCACATTCGCCTTTACCAACAACGCCATCTTCTTCACCACCGATTGAGCCAACCTCTGCTTCAAGAGACATTCCCTTTTCGCCTACAATCTTTACAAGTTCTCTAGTCTTTTCAATGTTTTCAGCTATTGGATAATGAGAACCATCGAACATGATTGATGAGAATCCTGCTTCGATACACTTCATACATCCTTCAAAACTGCCGTGATCTAAGTGTAATGCAACTGGAACTGTAATGTTTAATTCTTCAATCATTCCATTAACCATTCCAACTATTGTCTTATAACCTGTCATATATTTGCCAGCACCTTCAGAAACACCAAGAATAACTGGTGAATTCAATTCCTGAGCTGTTAATAGTACTGCCTTTGTCCATTCAAGGTTGTTGATATTAAACTGGCCTACCGCATACTTACCTGCTTTAGCTTTCTGTAACATATCTTTTGCTGATACTAACATGTCCTATACCTCCGTATGTCAAATATTATGGCTGCTTATCGCAGTCGCTCTTTCAATTATATCTTATTTTAAAAATAAATACAAGCATTTATCCACCAACTCATTTGAGTACTTATATTCTCCCTTTATTATCCTCAAATCTCTTCCTGTCGTTTTTGCATTTTTGACCAGTTGATAAATCCATAAATATCATTTACCAAGAACATCACAAAGCAAATAATCACCGATAAATAGGTTATATTTACAAGTGTTGCCAGTGTCCATAAAATTATTAAAACTACATCATTTGCAGCATAAGCGACAGCATAAAAAGGACTTCTTTTAAATGTCAAATAGACAGCAATAAAACTTGTTGTAACAGATATTGTACTCAGCGCTAAATTAGCTGTATGAAAGGCTGCTAGTATAAAGTAAAAAATACCGGTAATAACTACAGCCATCAAAATCATGAAAACAAATTCCTTTATCTTTAATCGATTTACTTTTACCTCCGCCTTATTTCCGTTATATGGATTTTTCAACCATGAAATCAATGCAAAAACAGCCATTGGCATAGTCATCCCCAAGTAGGTTAACATCTCTCCGTAATATGAAAAAGTAAAAGAAATAATCCCGTATAATGCACTAAATATAATCATAAGAAATTGTCCGAAGGGGTTTCCCTTTGCACTGAGAATCAACGAAGTTACACCGATCAACGACGCAGCCAGCGTTAAATAATTTTCCCTGTCAAAAATAAAAAATGATACTAAAATCAGCACAACCGAAATGCACCACAATAGAAGTTCTCCCTTCGTAAAATAATTCAGTAATGCTGTTGTTTTCTTTGATAACATATAAAAACCTCCATATAAACAAAAACAAGCACCCATATACACATCTTCTAAGACCTAACGATGTGCAACGAATGCTTTCACATTTCTACCCGGTGGCAGAGTAACTATTTTATTTTATATAAAATATCATATCTTCATAGGCAAGTCAATAGTTACCTAAAATTGCTGAATGGATTTATAGAACGTAAAAAAGAGACACTTCCCAAACTGATGTGAAGTTACATTCCGCTAGCATACCCAATTATCAAGCCATTCTTTTCGGCATAATAGCTACATAGACCTCGTGTTGGTATAATAGTTACTTTTACATCAGACCATATATTTTGAATTTCTGTTTTGACTTTTTCAGCAAATTCAATGTTGTGACAATGACTAATAACTACAGTTTTAACCTGAGCTGCTCTTTGCTTCATATCGTTTATAACAATGCCCATAGCTTTCTCTCTGCCTCTTGCAATGCCTTTAATTTCAATAGTTCCCTTTTCGCTTCCGATACCAATACCTAAAAGTCCCAATTTATTTGCAATAAATCCTGTAAGCTTATTCATTCGTCCGTTTTTAACTAAATTATCGAATGATGAAAGAACAAAAGAAGTATATAAATGTTTCATATATTGACGAGTTTCGTTAATAACATCATCAAACTGCTTATCCTTAGAAATAAGTTCACATATTTTTCTTAAAATCAGAACCATTGCTGGTCCAGTAGATAAGGAATCAATTATGACAATTTTTTTATCGGGATTATTTTCTAATATCATATTTTTAGCAGCATATGCACTATTGTAACTACCAGAAAGACCACTTGTTATGGTAAGAGCTATTACATTACCCTCCTCATTGAATTTTTCATACCAAGAATCAGTAGACGGACAAGCTGTACAACTTGCACTACTGCATTTTTTCATTGCAGTTATAAGTTCATTTGTATCTAAATTTTCATTATCTATATACTCTGCTTCCCCCACATTTATTACAAAAGGGACTGTTGAAAATTTGATATCTTCACAATCAATCTCCATATTAAATAAGTCAATGCTTGAGTCAGCTACTATATTCCATTTCATTTTTAAAATCCTCCATAGAAATTTATTCTTATTATAATTGATTATATCTTGTCACCGTGTCGAACTCGTAAATTTAAAATACAACTTAATTTACCATTAGTTTACCTGTATAAAAAACCACTAGCCCATTAAAATGTATACCAATGGTTAGAAATATTAAATTAACATTGCCTTAATTAGTTTTTATAGGCAAAGTAACTGTAAATGTACTACCCACAGACACTTCACTTTGTACACTAATCGTTCCCTCGCAAAGTTCTACAATTCTTTTAGCAATAGAAAGTCCTAACCCTAAGCCCTGCTGCGAGTGTGAAGTATCTCCTTGAAAATATGGATTGAACAAATATTGCCTAATATCCTCACTGATGCCCTCACCCGTGTCGGATATTTTTATCACTGCATTATCATTTTCTATCATAGTCACAACTGATATTTCTCCACCAATTGGTGTGTATTTGATTGCATTGTCTAGTAGATTCAGCCATAAATGTTGCATCATTTCTTTGTTTGCTGAAAACATAATAGGCAAAAACTCGCCACTAAAATCAATCTTTTTTCTTAGCCATTTGCCGGACAGAATAATTGAACATTGACGTATTTGCTCACTTAAATCGTATTGTTCAGATTCTGTCACAATCTGCTGAGATGATAGTCTGGACAAAAGTATAGTATTACTTGCTAAATTTGAGAGTCGTGCCGATTCATCCACAATAATTTGAAGATATTGTTTTTGTTCCTCTAATGGTAATTCTTTTTCAAGTAATAACGAAGCAAAGCCATTTATAGATGCAATAGGTGTTTTGAACTCATGAGAATAGTTGTTAATAAAGTCATTACGTAATATTTGTACACTTTCAAGTTCCGCACACATTTTATTAAAACTCATATATATTGGTGCAATCGTCCCTTTCTGATCATTTGGAATTCTTGTTGCATAATTTCCATCGGCAACACTTTTAATTGCATCATAAAGCGTAATTACTTCCTTTACACGCCTGCGGTGTGAAACAACATTATATGGAGCTAATGCTAAAACAAAGATAACGGGTGTACCAATTAATTCATAGCCTGCTATTTTATAAGTATCTTTAACACCAAAAATATCAACTACGAGCCAAGTCATAAACATAAGTGACGATAGTGCAATTCCAATTATTATAATGGTTTGAAAAAGTAGTTGTGGAAAGATTTTATTTGTAAGTTTTACAAGTTTTTCTTTATTTTCTTCTAGTCTATTCATCGTCATTCACCTGTACCCACATCGGCTTTATAACCAAGTCCCTTTATCGTAACGATATTAAACTCTGTTATATCCTTCAATCTATTACGAATCCTGCTAATATGTGTTTTTACGGTTTCCTCACCAGTTTCAGCATTCAGACCCCAAACACTATCAAGCAATTGTTCTTTTGAAAAAATTTGATCAGGATAGGACAGTAGTTTGAACAAAAGATCAAATTCCTTTTTGGGAGGTTCAACATATACTGTATCTGTATATACTGCGTATTTTTCCGAGTCAACTGTTACACTGCCGATTTCAATTTTCTTACTTTGAGCTATATTGAATCTCCTCAAAAGTGCCGCCACTCTCCAAATCAGTTCATCACTGCTAAATGGTTTTGTCATATAATCATCTGTTCCAAGAGAAAATCCCTGTTGCTTATCTCCCAGCGATTCCTTTGCTGTAAGAAGTAGGTAAGGCGTCGTATACCCTTCCCCACGCACGGTTTTCAATAATTCGTATCCATCCATACGTGGCATCATAATATCTGCTACAATTAAATCCACACCACCTTTATGAATGATCTCCAATGCTTCAATGCCATCACTAGCACATACCACCGTATATGTGTCCGTTAGTCGTGCCGCAGTTAGCAGTCTCATATTTCTGTCATCTTCTACAATTAGTATTGTTGCCATAATGTCACCTCACTTCTTTTCCTTAATTATAGCATATTTTTTTAAAACTAAATCTTTCTCTTTTATCATATTATATCTTCTTCTAGTATCTGCTTTGTAACAAAATTTCAATGATTTATTTACTTTGAGTTTACATGGTGTTTTTTAGGTTTATATGCTTTAATTACAGATGTAATAGGAAAAAGAGAAACCATATGGTTTCTCTCTTCCAACTATATATTTCATATAAAATTGCTTGATTCTTTATTTATTTGCCTGATTTCTAATTGACTTATATGTCTCCTTATAGAAATACATATTCTTGTCAGCTTCATCATAGAGGTCTCTAACTGTCTTTCCTTCTGGATTGTCAACTGATCTTATTGCATTACCATATGCAGGGGATAACAAATACTTCTGATCCTTATTCGCATTTAATGCATTTAATTGGTTTTGCATTTCTTTGAGTAGCTCTTCATATTCTTCCTGCGTCTTATTTACAAGAATACAAATGAATTCATCTCCACCCATTCTTCCTACAAACCCTTCTTTTCCGAAACTCTTTACTAAAATTCTAGCAAATTGTTTCAGGGCATCATCACCAACCTTATGTCCATACTTATCGTTGATTTGCTTGAAATCATTCAGGTCGAAATTTACTACCATAATAGATTCGTGAATATTTGTTTCATACTTATCCATCATAATTGTACATCTAGCGCGGTTATTAATTCCTGTTGTACCATCAATGAATGCTACTTTTTCTTTAGCATTTAGTTTCAAAATAAATCTAATTGTAACTAAAATAATAATGATAAGGATAAGAACTGAAGCAAGCTGTGTAATATACATGCCCTCGAACTCGCCTACTGCATCTTCCTTAGGTACTGTAAGAATAATCTTCCAGTCTGTATCCTTTATGTTTGTTATACATGTGAAATACTCTTTACCATCAATGGTAACCTCACCTGTAACATTTACGGTATTCTTTAGATTATCTTTAATAAATGAAACGTCATGCTTTTCTTCATTTGAATAGTATGAAGAAATATTAACTTTTCTGTGTACTAGGGTCATATCGCTACTAGCAACATACTCTCCAGCACTATTTACAATAACAACTTCCTCATTGTTAGTAGACATTGCTTCTACCAAATCGTATATGCCCTGAAGATCCATAGCCGCACATAAAATTCCTGATTTTGTGTTGTCCTTGTATATAGATGTACATAATGTTGTAATAGATTTTGAAGCACCAAAATCCATAAATGGTTCTGTAATAAATCTGTCTACTTCAGAAATGCTTGCAAAAAATGGTTCATTCTTCTGATCTTTGATTACATTATCTCTAACATAATATCCATTACCATTCATGTCCATTATAAACAACTGCTCGAATCCCATATTGCCTTGGTTTGCCTTTATATATGCGTACTGTTCTTTCCACGTCATATTGCTAATCTCTGGAACTGTTGCAAGATATTCAAGCAATTCAAATTTCTTCTCGAACTCTGCCTCTATTTCCTTTGCTGATTGCTCTGTTCTGTTACTGATAGAAGTACTTGCATACTCAACTGTACTATCATATGTTTCACTATAGTTCACCATTGAAATTACAAATAATACTACTACTGATAAAATTAATACGGAGAAAAGGATTATATCTCCTGCGCCTAATTTAGCACCATCATTAAGATTCTTCTTACTTCTCATCATCATCACCATCGTCCTTTGAGTCTTTCTTTTTGATTACAACCACAAGTAACAATACAGCTGCTATCACACAAATAATAATAATTTTAGTAACATTTGTCTTATCACCTGTCTGTAATTGGGAATTGTCTTGACCACTGTCTCCACCATTTCCACCTACATACTGATCTTTAACTGTTGTTTCTTCTTGATCACCTTGGTTGTTTGTTTGATTGGTTGGATTTTCTTCTTGTGTTCCTTTTTTCGTATCCTTTTCTGGTTCTGTAGTCGGTGTAGTTGGTTCCTCAATAGATTCCCAACCTGCCGTCAGGGCAATATTGCCAGTCATTGACGAAATTTCTGTAACTGTATTTCCGGCATTGTCTTTCCAGCCTGTAAACTTATATCCTTTTTTGGATGGGGCTAAAAGGACAATTGTATCCTCCACTGTGTAAGTAGTTGGATTGTCATTTATAGTTTTCTCATCCACTTCATTGTAATCAATGTAATATGTAATTGGTTCAAACTTTGCGCTAACAATAATATCACTGTCAGGCATTGCAAACATATACATACCCTTGTCTGCACTTACAGCAGGGATAATATAATCTGTTAAAGGTAAATTATCCTTCAAACCTCTTACATTGAACAATGAAACAGGTGTAGTTAAAACTTTTGTATAAACAAGTGTATTTGGCACTAACTGATATCCTTTAACAGCAGCTACATTTATCAATACACTTTCTGATACCTTATATCCATCTGTAACTACAGGATATATTATAGAAATTGTTCCTTTACTTGTATCATTTACATCTATAGTAATATTATAAATGTCTTTAAAATCAGCTGGCCAGTCAGCCTTTAAAACCATATTTCCGAAGCTCCATTTTGAAACTCCTTTTATCGGGGTAGTAGTTACTTCATCGTAGTTTGCGTCATCATTATCCTGAATAACTAGTAACCAACCTACTTGACTCTGAATCAAATCCTTAAAGTTGAATTCATCAAAAATAGTGTAGGTCAAAGGATTAGAAGTATTATCATATCCTCTTACATCCCAATACTGAATAGTAAATGTTGTAAGCTTAATTCTGATTGATATCTTTAATACAGAATCTTCATTTACATCCTTAGGTACTGTAATAATTTGCTTTGAATCTCTAATTTTTTTTGTAGTATCTTCGTTTGTTGTACTTAAATATTCGTACTTGAAGCTGTAATCATTAGGAGCTTCTCCTGAAGCTGCAAATTCAATTCCTTTTCCAATCTCCACTATTCTATAGCTTCCGTCGGCATTATAAATAAAATCTCCATCTTCGTCAATAGCCACGAACTCAAAATATATTTTATCTTCTGGTATAACATACGCATACGAATGAGTCTCACCTGTAGTCTCATCAACTACTTCTTCTATTGTAATCTCTGCCATACTATCGAGAATTTCATCATAGAGATATGGAATTACTTTCACTACATCTGAAACCTCATTTGTTTCAGAATCATATACTGTAATATCAATCGGGTATCTAGAAACCTCTTTCCATGTACCTACGAAAATGTAATTGCCAAGATCCTCTATAGACGTAACAACAGGATCAGATTCTCCGTTTGCGATATTGCTCTTCCAACCAACAAAACTGTGGAATCTATCATTTCTAGTTGTAATAGCAATGGCATCCTCACCTAAAATACTATTAATTGAAGCAGGGAATGTTATATCCTCAATTGTGTATGTGTACGTCTTCCAAGGCACTGTGCTATCAATACCATCAAAGAATTTTATACTGTACTGCGTAGCTATGAATGTACTGTTGTTATTTACAACAAATACATCGTTTTTATCGAGTCCTAATGTGTATGCTACTGCATTATCTGACCACATATCTGTAAATGATTTTACACCTGAAATGCTAACGCTCCAGTTCATAGGTGATATTTGATATCCGCGTTTTGATGTAACATTCATTGTGACATTACTTACTGCCTCTGTAACTAATGTTCTATAGTAACGTCTGCCGCCTTCCGTAACTACATTTGCCTCGAAGGGAAGTGCCTGTGATCCCATCAATATAGTAACATTTGTAGCATTAAAGAATGCTTCATCTACATATACATAAAATCTATTTTTCTTGTACAAACCTTCTACTTTTAAAGTGGAATAAACTGAACCTTTGTAATATGAGTTGCCACTTTCTTTAGTATAAGTGGTTCCGTCCACACTCCATCCAATGAAATCATAGAATTCAACCTCTGGAGGATTTGGTAACTGTGAATCATCCGGATTCAATGTGTATGATGTTCCATATGGTATCTCATCTATTCTAATTAACTTCTCTTCACCATCTGCATTTGTATAGAAATATTCTATCGCTGTTTTCCACTTAGCCGTAAGTTCAATCTGTCCATTTGTAAGGACTGAACCATCTAAAATATCTTGTACACTTATCTCTGTATACAACTTATCTCCAATATACCATCCATCAAAAATCAAATCTGAGGTACTTGGCTCAGATAATATAAAGCTCTCACCGTATTTATATGTAGTAGATGCGTTATTGCTATAAGAATGGGCTGTAGTATCATCCGAAGCAATTCCTGAATGATATACAACCGGTATGTCACCACCATATATCACCGAAATCTGTGTAGCTGTTTCTGGCATCTTAAATGATGTGGTGTAATATACCTCTCCATAAGCGTCTTTCTCTTGTGTAACTGGGTACCCCGATTCTCCAACCATTATACCAGTTACTTCTATAGAAGATGGTACATCATATACTAAAACATCAACCATTCTTCCAGCATCCAATGTATACTTAGGAAATGCTCCATTCTCTGGAAGAACTTCTGCATCATTTTGATAAATCTTAATATTTTGTGTAGAACTTATATAACTGTTAGCACTAATTGTCAATTCTGCGGTTGGTGTTGCTGGGAGATAGAAAAACAACTTATCTCCAATGTTATTCACAATTCCAGCCGATGAACTGTTGCTATGTCCATATCCAACATAGTTGTATCCTATAATGTCAATGCTAATCTCTCCTCTTGTTCCATCAAGAACAGTATTTGCTGAATATGAGTTAGAATACTTACTATCTTCTATTGTAATAACATCGTTATATGTCGTCTTGAATCCACCTATACCATATAAATCTATCTCGAATAAGTATAGTTTCTTTCCTTCGTTATTTTGTATCGCTCCATCATTTTGATCTGAAGCTGCATTCATATATAATGAACCGCCATTTATCTCTATAATATTACCATTACCAGCAGCACCTGTAACTGAATTACGTCCACTACCAATACATGGGCCGATATTATTCGTCTGAATCGCTACAGTGCCGCTGTTTATCTTTACTTTACCAGCATTTCCTGCAGGGTTTGTAATTGTATCACTACCACCGCCACCAATACCTGCTCCGTAGCCTTTATTGAGGATATTTAATTCAACCTCACCATCTATAGTGATATCTGCTGCATTTACACTAGTTCCAACAAGAAATTCTTTACCAAGTTGTAACCGTGTCGTTTCTGTATAATTAGTTCCATATTTTGCATTTAAATATTCGTATGCACTTTGCTGTCCTATGTTGTTTCCGTTCTCATCTAGGTAATAGTATGGTGAAAATGTTGTAGAAGACTTTCCTGGACTTAATACTACTCCTACATCTACTGTGGCTTCGCCACCACCAATAGCTGCACCGTATCCGTTAGTTGATGTAACAAGTGAGAGAACTGATGGTGTAGATGATGATGATTTATAATTAGAGATTGTAAGTGTAGTTTTGTATATTACAGATACTTCCGTAAGTAGGTGTGAAAGTTTTGCATGACTAGCAATTTTTTCTGACTCTGATAATTTAACAAGGGATGCATTCACGTTCTGTGTTGTTATGAGTGCATATCTACTTGCTTTTCTAGTACTCTCTAGGTTACATGTTCCTTTAACCAAAATCTTATAGTTACCTGTAACGTCTGCTGCTGGAGCGTTTAAATTGATAATATACTTATCCTTTGATGTCACAATGTTCACATTATCTAAGATAATGGTTACATCTTTAACATTTCGATCAGCAGGTACTACATTAATAGAAACGTTCTCCCAACGGGTACTGCCTCCGGATATGGTGTATGTACCATTTGAAACCTTCAGTGTAATATCCGTATCATGACTTTTCAGTTCGTAGGAGGTATCAGATACCTCCACTTCCAAAGCCTTCGCTTCTCCTATGTTACTTATAATAGCAAAAACAACCATAGCACAAAAAGCCACCGCTAATGCCGCGCCTAAAAGTAAATTTTTTTTCATAAAGATAAAATCCTTGTTTTTTTTCCTTATATCCATTGGCCATCCCTCCTTGGAAATACCTAAATTTTCACTTAATCACAATATGGACAGCATCCTTGCCGTCAGTTTATAGTAAATATAGCACATATGTTGACATATTTCCACCTTTTTGTTGAAATTTTTCACCCTTTTTATGATACTTCCGAATTTTTCCAAGTTTTTTGTTGACATAATTTGTCAACAATTTTTTATAGATTTTATCTTCATAATCTAAACGCTTTCACCACCGATAAGTTGCTTTGTCTCAGCTTTCGAAATATATATAGCAGGTGCAATCGTAGATATGATGGCGATTCCAATGAAGAATATGAAAACTTTTATCAATGAATATCTCATAAAACATACATCTGCAAAAATATCCGTGCCTTGTGAATATGTTATTGCAACAGCGCCTAGAGCACCCAGTAGTAATACTAATATATTTTCTATAAAAATTGTTTTTATGATATCCATTGAATTTATGCCATTTGCATAAAAAATTCCATATCGCTTCTTGTTCTTATATATTTCCAAAATCATTATGCTTGAAGATATAATAATAGATGATAAAACTGCCATTATGGACAATTCCAGAATCAGATTTATAAATACTGCATTTTGCATATCATTATCATCAAAGATATCTGAGATGTTCTTTACTGAAATTTTGCAATTATAATCTTTTAACTCCTCGTTTGATTTTTTTACAAACTCAGAAATATCCACTCCATCTTTGAATACGACCAAGTATTCACCCCACAAAAACTTCTCAAACCATTCATTATTTTCCGTTGGAATATACAATATCTCTGCATCAAACACATGTGTGCTTTCATCAGCATTACCCATAGCGGTATGAAGTCCCGACCGATTATACAATTCTTGCCCTTCTGATAGGATTCCTGCCACTATCGCTGTGTTTTCATCGTTTCCTATATCCATACCTCTATGTATATAGTATTCTGTTCCCAAAGGTACATCTCTATATTCATAGCCCAAAAATAAAAGATAATGACATTCTTGTGGGAACTCGGAAATTTCATCAGGTTTCTCTCCTTTATATAGTTCTATATTCTGCGTAAAAAAAACCTCCATAGTCGCTGATTGAATATTTAATCCACGACCACTTTTGCTGCCAATTTTCTCATACACTTCTTTTTGTCTTTGAATAAGTTTTTCCACATCGGACCATTCCGTATCGCTCCAATTGTCACCGACCATCATTTCATTATATGACATCACAACTATGTCTTTTGATTCATTCAGATAATCATATATTTTAGTTCTATTATCTATATTGTACTCTATCTCATCTACTGTCATATAAAATGTATTCTCATTACCATATGTCAGCAATCTATCTGAATTATTCCTAGATAGTTTATATGCATCCATAAAATAGATGGCACAACTAACTAAAATTATAGAAAATGCATTGAGTAAAACTATACCCAAAAGTTTGATATGTTTTTTTCTTATATCTTTAATAGTTAATTTTAAAATAGCCTTTATCTTCATATTCCACCTACTTACTTTTCATTCCATTTATAGTTTCAATTTTACTTATGTATAAAACATTTACCAATAATTCTACAATTAATATTACAAATGTATAAATTATGGTTTTAATATTCCCATTAGACACATAAATAGACAAATCAAGTGGAATTGATTTAATAAAAGAATATATTATCTGTAGTATAACACTAAGTATCACAGCCAAAACAAAACACTTCATATACTCATAAATAACCTGCCCATATATTCTCAGTGTCGAATATCCAAATGTCTTTCTAATAGCAAATTCTTTATTTTTATGTTTTATCCAAATAAGTACAACTAAAAAAACATTAAAAAAGCATACTATATTTATAAGTTTTACAACATTTTTTCCTATTACAGAATACAAATACTCTATATCCATCATTCTTGCCACTTCATCTATTTCAAAATAGCAATTTACTGAGTTTAAGTATTCATTTATCTTCTCTAAATCACTTTCAAGTTTCATTTCACTATCATTTGTGCAAACACAATATTCTGGAAAATAATCATAATTTACAATTCTATCCAATTGATAATCTTGTAAGAATCTTTTCATGTTTTCATAAGATACTATAATTCTATTATCTTTACCCGATGGGGAAGTTGTTTTTAAAACCCCTCCCACTTCAAACGGAATATCATTTAAATTTATCATTTCTTTATTGTTTTCCTCATAGACGTAATCAACTAAATCATTGCCTATCACTGCTACTAATTTGTCCACTTCAAAGTCTATTGTTCCTTTTACGAGTGGCAATTCTATAATTTCACTGTTACCTATATACATCTCAACATCTGTTTTACTTACGCCTTCACCTGCATTCATCTCCACATACTGTATGGTATTACACGAAAATATACTTAATAATTCTATGAAATCATTATTGCTAAATTCCTTAACTATCGATTCATTTAAATCATCTATAGTATCTTCATACTCAAGATTTTCTGATTCTTCCATATTAATTTTATGCACTCTAAAATCTATAGAATACTTATATCCAATTTTCTTATTCGTATCTGTTGAATCTCCAATGCTATTAATTCTTGCCACATTTATTGTGGTAAAAATCGTCATAACAAGGGAAATGACTAATACAATACTTGTAAGTATTGATCTAAAATATTTTTTTACATAATAGTACATATTCCCTCCTATTCTACGATTCTTCCGTCCTTTAATTTAACAATCCTATTAGTTGCATTTGCCACATTTATATCATGAGTTACTACAATAACAGTTTTACCAAGTTTATTTACCTGTTTAAGAATTTCTATAACGTTTTTACTATTTTCAGAATCCAATGCCCCCGTAGGTTCATCTGCTAAAATAATACTATTACCTGACGCTAATGCTCTTGCTATTGCGCATCTTTGCTTTTCGCCCCCTGATATCTGGTTTGGGTATTTCCTTGCAAGTTTTTCTATCCCCATCATATTCATATATTTTTTAATAGTAGCTTTTTTTCTTTCCTGCTTTTACCCTTTGCAATAAGTGGAACTTCTATATTCTCGTACACAGTATAATCATCAATCAATGCAAAGTCTTGAAAGATAAAACTTATATTTTCTCGCAAAAATTTCTTTCTTTTCCCTATAGACATATCGCTAACACAGATATCATCTACATAATAAGTTCCACTTGTGGCACTATCTATACAACCTATAATATTTAATATTGTGGATTTTCCTGAGCCTGATTTGCCCATTATAGATACAAATTCACCATCATCAATGTTCATGCTTACTTCATTTACTGCATAGGTTCTATTTTCTTTTGAACCATAGGTTTTTACAATGTTTTCTAATTTAATCATATTTACCTCTTCATAAGTAGAGGGGGAATTTCTCCCCCTCATTGTTTTTAGTTATATAAAAGGTTTCCCTTCTTTTCCACAAATCACTTGAAAACATTACCATTTTCTACACAAATTGTCAATACAATAGTAGTAAAGAAGTTGCACTTTTCAGTTTGCAAATTTATCACCAATATAATATACTACATTAGTAACACTAATAATAAAGTGAATAATATCATTTTATTTTTTAGCTAAATTGAAGACAATTATGTTAGAGGATATTATGTTAAAGGATATTACTGTTAGCGTTGAGAATATAACAAAAGCATTTGGGAAGAAGAAAGTGCTAGAAGGCGCATCTTTTGAAGCATACTCTGGAGAATGTGTGGGTATTATTGGAATGAATGGGTCAGGAAAAACCACCCTTTTCAATATTATCGCCGCTTATACCAGTTCTGATTCTGGTACAGTGAAAATCTATGGTGAAACTATTACTAAACTTCATTCATCATCAGTGCTTGGGTACATCCCACAGGAAAATCCTCTGATTGAAGATTTATCAGCTATGGATAATCTAAAGCTGTGGTATTGCGATAGTCATCTCAATCTTAAGGAAGAATTGACAGATGGTGTGCTTCATACTTTGGGAATTCATGAATTCACCTCCACACTTGTCAAGAATTTATCTGGAGGAATGAAAAAAAGACTTAGTATTGGTATTGCAATGGCTAGTTCCCCAAAGGTCTTATTGTTGGATGAACCTGGTGCTGCCTTAGATATAGTAGCAAAGGAAACCATACGAACATACTTAAGTACATTTGCTAAAGATGGCGGTACAGTGATTATTGCCACTCATGATGAAGAAGAACTATCTCTTTGTAATAAATTATTAGTTATGAAGGATGGTATCTTAAAGGAAATTTCACCTTCACTCAGAGGCAAGTCCCTCGTGAAGGAAATATTATAAAATTTGAATGTTTTGATTTAATTTCAGGAGGACAAAATGAAGAAAAAAATAGGTATTATTGCCGGTGTTTCTGCCGGTGTCGTTACACTAGGTGCTGTAGGTGCGACAGCGTTTTTATTAACACGAAATGCTGGGGAATTAGCTGATATTTCCGATAGAGAGGCTATCGAGCGAGGATTTGATTACATGCTCTCTAGTGAAGAATCACAACTTAGCGAACTTTTTAATTATTTAACAGATAAAAATATTCAATTATCAGGCACTTCTTCTATGAGCGTTGCATCTGATGAAGAAGATTTTGTTGGCTTACCTGAGAATGGCATGGACTTTAATCTAACTTATGGGGCTACATTTGATAGGGATAACTCTAAGGGATTAGTTTCCTTTGACTTAGATATACCTACCTACCCATCAGCAGATATGTCTGTATATTATGATGAAGATGTATTAATGTTTTCAAGCAAGGAACTTTTCAATGACATCTACTATATTGATTTAGAAAATTTTGTTGAAGACTTCAATAATTCGATTTTTTCAGATTTAAATGGTGAGATTACAGCTACCCAGATGGAGGCGCTTATTTCATCTTCTGCAACCTATGACTTTAGTGCTATTGAAGATGGTATGAGAGAACGTCTTGAAAAGGATATAACTGCATTACTTGACAATACCATTACTTCAAGAAGTGATGATTCCGAAAGTTTCCCATATGGTAGTGCTTACGCTATTGAAGGAAAAGTACAAACCTCTGATTTAGTAGATATCGCATATAATCAAATTCAATACGTTATTACCAATGAGGATTTTATATCATATATGGAAGATAGTTATGGAAGTCTTTTCCAACTAAATGATATGGAGGATATAACAGGTTCATCTACTAATATTCGTACACTTTTATCACAGGCTTCTCTTGGAATGTCCCTTTACTATCAAAAAATAACCAATCAAGTTATTGATGTTATTGGTAGCGATGTTACATTTACTATGTATCTCACAAAAGATGTGAAAGTAGCAAGTTTTTCTACTGATATCAATATTACTGACGACGAAAGTACATTACCTCTTTCTTTTGCAATTGACTTTGAAGGAGAGGATGAACCAAAAGATTCTATCAATGCTAGATTTTTCGCCAAACATCCTGAAAATAATGAGGTGCTTTTTAAATTATCATATAAGTTGATTACTGATGGTGATACCATTACTAATACTGTAAAATTTAATGCCGATAGTACTGATATTTTCAAGTATGTCTTCACTGATAATACTAAGGATCACACTTTTGACATTAAACTTTCATTACTTGATGACAATGCTTTATCAAAGAGCATTTCAGAGGACGATACCTATACTAGCAAATTCACTTCTAATGGTAGCTATGAAATAACCGATACTAGCTATAAATTAAATGTTGATAATGCTTCATTAATGCTTGTTGGTAAGAAGGTTTTAGAATTTAAACTTAGCTTTGATATACGTGAATTTACAGGTGAGATTGAAGTTCCTACAGGCAAGAAAATAAACTTTCTTTCCCTTGATGAATCAGAATTAGAACATCTATTTGAAAAATATAGTAGATAAAAGGTACTATTATGAAGTTTAGAATTTTGCTTTCTTTAGAAATAAAAAACACATTAAAAAAGATTCCATTTATGTTACTTGGATCAGTTGCACTTATTGTAGTTATAGGTGCAACTGCTTTTTCTGCCAATAAATATATCTACGAGATGCCTGTTGATGTGAATGTAAAAATAGCAGTGGTTGTGGAAGATGATTCAAGAATGATTCCTTACATAACCAGTATGATTCAAAACTCTGAGGGCGTTAATGATAATGCCACATTGATAATGTGCGACCGTGATGAAGTAAATGCTTATCTAGATGGTGGTGGTGTAGCCGCTGCGGTTATTATTCAAGAAAATGCCGTCAAAGATATTATGAATGGCACAAATACTCCAATTAAAATAATTTTCCCTAAAAACTCTGGCTTTGAATCCGCTATTATAAAAGAGGTGGCAGATACCGCTGCTTCCCTACTCACCACTGCTCAAGCTGGTATTTATGCTGGATTAGATTTTTATAGAGATGCTGGAAAATATGACGATGCTGATGATATGCTAGATGGCCTCAATGCTAGATATATTACTATGGTTCTCTTTCGTAATTCGGTTTTCAAAGAGGAAATACTATCTGCCACTGGAGGCAATTCCCTTGGACAGTATTATGTTTCCTGCGGTATTGTGATGTTTTTATTGCTGTTCTCAATCAATATAGCCGTTACATACAGAAAATACAGTTTTAATATGTCCTCAAAACTTGAGGTATCAGGGGTTCGAATCCCGTTACAGCTGCTAATAAAATATATCTGCATTGCTATCGTATATGTGATTTTTACAGCTAGCCTTTCTATTATCGGACTATTTTTTATAGAATTTAGAACACTCTTATTTATTATTATAGCTGTTTTATTATCATTGCCTGCCATATCAGCAATGGTTCTATTTTTCTATGAACTAATGAAAAAACCAGCAACTGGAATTATGGCTCTCTTCCTTGTAAATATTATATTACTTTTTATATCAGGCTGTTTTATACCTTCACTTATGTTGCCTGAAAGCATTAATATTCTTGCAAAATATACTCCAATTCATTATAGCATTTCTCTATTAAATGATGCCTTTTTAGGAAACCTAGTGGGACGAAATGTTATTATTCTCATTGGATTCTCAATAATATTTTTCTTATTTACTGTATTAGTAGCTAATCGCAGAAATAGAAAGGAGATGGCATAATGAAAAAGTTTTTTACATGGTTTTATTATTTATCTAAACGACAGTTTAAAAACTGGTTGTTCATTATACTTTTACTTATTATGCCCCTTTGTGCATTTGGCCTTAGGCAGGTTTCTATAGGCATTGAATCCACAATAAAAATTGGTATTGTGGACGAAGATAATTCCGTACCTTCATCTGATTTTATTTCAGGACTTTCTGAACATAGTAGCATTATTGGTTATACCATTTATGATAATACCGCTTCTATGGAAAAAGCAGTTTTAAATGGCTCTGTACAATGCGGATATACAATTCTTCAGGGCTTTGAAAACCGAGTATTAAATAACAGTAGAGTGGGACTAATTAGAGTATACACAAAACCTGAATCTTCGATTTCTTTCCTTAGTAACGAGATAATCTTTGCCAAGGTTTTTGAGTTATGTGGCTACCCAGCCCTTGTGAAAGATATTGATGAATTTAATGCCTTCTCTAATATTAGCGATGACGAATGGGCATCTCTTAAAAACTCCTACGAAACCTATTTGACAAATGGCAAAACTTTCTCCTTCGATTACACAAATGGTGATATAGATAAAACTTCCAGCATTAGCATAACTGATTATATAAAGACCCCGGTTCGTGGCATCGTAGCCCTACTTATCTTTCTAGCTGCCCTTGCTGGTGGATTTAACTACATAAAGGATAAAAACTCCGGATTCGGATGGAAAATGTGTATTTATGACACAGCTATTCCCGTGTTTTTTTGCAACATTTCAGGTATTATTTCCCTTTATATCGTAGGTATTTCAGGAAACATTACAAAAGAAGCTGCAACACTTTTGTGCTACAGCTTAATAGTTATTAGTTTTACCTGTATTCTTTCTACTCTAATAAAAAATCTAGCGATATATTGTGCAACCATTCCAATCTTTGTAATGGGTTCAATCGTTTGCTCCCCTATATTTTTTAATTTATCAACTTTTATTCCTGCAATGAAGGTCTTACAAATGTTCTTTATGCCTACATATTATTTTCTAATATTTAATGTATGGAATTAATTACCCTAGTGTCACATCAAGAATCATCATTAGCATAAATCCCACGGCCGCGCCTATTGTACCTATATCCGTATGCTCCCCTTGTTGGGATTCTGGGATCAATTCTTCTATTACAACATACATCATTGCTCCTGCCGCAAAAGCTAAAAGATATGGCAATAGTGGAATAATGAGTGATGATAACATTATAGTAATCACAGCGGCTATAGGTTCTACTACTCCAGATAACATTCCATATGAAAACGAACGGGGTTTTGAAATACCTTGACCTAAAAGTGGCATTGAAATAATGGCCCCCTCTGGAAAGTTTTGTATAGCAATTCCCACGGATAGCGCAATTGCTCCAGAAATTGTCATAGTGGTATTTTCTGTAAGTGCCCCTGCTAAAACCACCCCGACTGCCATTCCTTCGGGAATATTATGCAAGGTAACTGCTAAAATAAGCATTGTCGACTTTTTCAACTTTGATTTTGGACCTTCTGGCTCATTTTTATCCAAATGTAAGTGGGGGATTAAATTATCTAGTATAAGTAAAAATAATATCCCTAACGCAAATCCTACCACAGCAGGCACCCATTCTATAATCCCCTGTTCCTTTGCCATATCCATAGACGGTATGAGCAAAGACCAAACAGCTGCCGCTATCATTACACCTGCTGCAAATCCAAGTAACAAGTTTTCCACTGACGTTTTAATATTCTTTTTTAATAAAAAAACCATTGCAGCGCCTAACGTTGTTCCCATAAAGGGTATCATTACGCCCACAAATATAAATGAATTCATTCAAATCCTCCTTTATTTCAATCTGCAACAAAATTCCTCTATATATTATATCATCATTTTCTATTTGTGCCATAAAAAAGATGACATTCATAAGGGGAATGTCATCTTTTAACATATTACATTTAGTATACAAACATTTTAATATAATAATACAATGTCTTGATTTTTATTATATTTATTCAAATCAATAATCCTTTGATTACTAGAACCACGAAACTTCAGTGAAATGTCTTTTTGTTCAAGTACAAAAGGGCCATCCACAAGTACATCCATTAACTCTAACATTTCCCTAGTATAAGCAGTATATTTCTTTCCATTTGGAACTAGATCTCTCTCTAAAACATAGCCTGTATATGCCCATATATTTTTCTTTGGAAATGTATCCCTGACTTTTCTTAAAAACGGAAGTAAACTTTGCTGATTTTCTTCTTCAAAAGGATCTCCACCTAGCAAGGTCAATCCTGCAATATAGTCAGGTCTTAGTGATTCTATTATTTCCTCTTCAATTTTACTGTCAAAAACATTTCCATGTTCAAAGTTCCATGTCTCTGGCTGAAAACATCCCGGGCAGCGATTTCTACATCCTGAAACAAATAACACAGTTCTTACGCCGCTACCATTAGCAATATCACAATATTTTACAGCTGAATAGTTCATTTACAGCCTCCATTTATAGGTGCAATACTCTTTCCTTGATCTCCTGAGTACGTCCTTGGTTCCAAAATTGTGTGCCGATATATCCGCAAGTACGACGAGCTACGTTCATACGCTCCTGCTCTCTATTTCCACAGTTTGGGCATTCCCATATGAGTTTTTTTTCATTTTCAACTATCTGGATTTCTCCATCAAAACCACATTCCATACAATAGTCGCTTTTTGTATTAAGTTCTGCATACATAATATTGTCGTAAATGTATTGCATTACCGAAATAACGGCATCAAGATTATCCTTCATATTTGGAACTTCTACATAGCTAATCGCTCCACCTGGTGATAGTTCCTGAAATTGCGATTCAAATTTTAGCTTATCAAAAGCATTAATCTGTTCTGTTACATGAACGTGGTAACTGTTTGTGATATAGTTTCTATCTGTAACACCTTCAATAATTCCAAATCGTTTCTGTAAACATTTTGAAAATTTGAATGTGGTTGATTCAAGTGGTGTGCCATATAAACTAAAGTCTATATTGTGTTCTTCCTTCCACTTTGCGCAAACATCATTTAATTTTTGCATTAAATCCAATGCAAACTGAGTTCCTTCGGGTTCTGTATGGGACATCCCCTTCATATATCTTGTACATTCGCATAATCCTGCATATCCTAATGAGATAGTTGAATATCCGTTGAATAATAATTTATCAATCGTTTCACCTTTTTTCAAACGAGCTAATGCGCCGTGTTGCCATAAAATAGGTGCTACATCTGATTTAGTACCTTTAAGCCTTTCATGACGGATAAGTAACGCTTGATGACAAAGTTCAAGTCTCTCTTCTAATATATTCCAGAATTTTTCCATATCTTTTCGAGACGAACATGCAACATCAACTAAATTCAAGGTAACTACACCCTGATTAAATCTACCATAGAATTTACCACGACCATCTTCCTCATGAAAAACAGTAAGGAATGAACGGCAACCCATACATGGATAACAATATCCTTTCTTTAGGTTTTTCATTACTTTTTCAGAAATATAGTCTGGAACCATACGCTTAGCTGTGCACTGTGCTGCAAGTTTTGTAAGTTCAAAGTATGGTGTGCCTTCTTTAATATTATCCTCTTCCAATACATATATCAGTTTCGGAAAAGCTGGTGTAATATATACACCATTTTCATTTTTCACACCGAGAATTCTTTGCTTTAATGTCTCTTCTATAATCATCGCAAGGTCGTCTCTTATCTGACCCTCTGGAACTTCATTTAAATACATAAAAACAGTAACAAATGGTGCTTGTCCATTAGTGGTCATAAGTGTGGTAACTTGATACTGAATAATCTGCACTCCTTGCTTTATTTCTTCGAGAACCCTTTCCTCGGCAATTTTATTTATCATATCATCATCTGCCTCTAATCCAACTATATCAAGGCTTGAACGAACCTCCTTACGGAATTTCTGACGACTAACCTCTACAAAAGGTGCAAGATGTGACAATGAGATACTCTGTCCACCATACTGTGAACTTGCGATTTGGGCAATAGCCTGTGTCGCAATATTACAGGCAGTGGCAAAACTCTTTGGTCTTTCAATCATAGTTTCGCTAATTACCGTACCATTTTGAAGCATATCCTCAAGATTAACTAAGCAGCAGTTGTGCATATGCTGAGCGAAATAATCTGCATCATGAAAATGAATAATTCCTTGTTCATGAGCATCTACAATATTCTTAGGAAGCAAAAATCTTTTTGTAATATCCTTACTAACCTCTCCAGCCATATAGTCCCTTTGTACACTGTTTACAATAGGATTTTTATTGGAATTTTCTTGTTTAACTTCTTCATTGTTGCACTCTAACAAGCTTAATATCTGCTTGTCTGTTGAGTTTGATTTACGAACTACAGCTCTTTGATAACGGTATGTGATATAACTACGAGCCACGTTAAACGCATTTTTTTCCATAATATGGTTTTCAACCATATCCTGAATTTCCTCTACACCAGGAGCATGTTTCTTCATTCCACATTCTTCTGCAACTGCTTTAACAATCAAATGAATGGTTAAATCATTCATTCTTTCTGTTTCTGGGACACTGAGATTTGCCTTTACAATGGCTGCCTTAATCTTCTCTTCATCGAAATTGTCCTCAACGCCACTTCTTTTGATAACCTTCAAACTTGCCACCTTCTCTTTCAATATATATTTCTACGACTGCTACACATATAATACATTTCAATGTATTCTCATCACGTAGCGCTTCACCAGTGCCACGTATCTCACGTAATCGCTACACATGAAATTATACTACATCTTGTGGTTATGTCAATATTTTTTTCAATATTTTGTGTTTTTACCAAAAAAATTTTATCTTAATATATCTTTAGGTGAATCAAAAAAATAGTGCAGGGCAATAGTTGCCTCCTTTGCTTTTATTATGCAAGCTCCTTAGAATTATTCAATCTAATTTTTAATAATTCGTCTGCAATATTTAAAGTCCTTATAAGAACTTTCCTATTAAATAAAAAAAGACTCCTTGTGTACACTTATTGTGTACACAAAAAGTCTTGTTCAAACATTTATGCCTAGCCTCCGGTTTCTCATCGAAACGTCCTGACGAAAACTAGGACATGCACTAGCATCGATATCCCTTTCTTTTTATTTGCCTTAAATCTACAGTTTGAAATCTACGCTTTGTCCTACCGTTGTTTCTTCCTTTGTCATAATATTATCGGTATAAAAATCCATCTCATAGTCTTTAATCTTCTGCATTAATTCTTCCACTGAATTAGCTGTGATGGTAACGGTGTCTTCCCCTTTCGTTTTTGAGGTTTTTCCACCATCCTCTATGCGTTTCTTTGCCGCTTCCTTGGCTGCCTTTTTTGATTCTTCTTTCTTTGCTTCTCTCTTCTCGGTAGCCTTTTTCTCAATTCGTTTCTTTTGAGCTTCTAGAGATTTATCAACAACTGCAAAGTATGAAGCATTTCCAGTTTTATCAATGGTCATTCCATACGCTTTTACATTTGATGTGTTTCCCATCTGTGCTGTAAGTTGTGAAAGTCCTGATGATGCATTGCTAATTGTAGTTTCAATCTGCTTACGATAATTCTCATCTTCTGCCATTCGTTCAATCTTATCTGTATCTATCAAGACAGTAAGACTACCTGCTCTAGCAAAGCTACCTTTCATCGCATCGGCTTCTTGCTTTTTATCTGCGGATACTAGTACAAAATTTAGTTTCCCATATTTCTGCTTTAACTGTTTATAATATTCCTCTGCTTTACTGCTAAGCTTTGGATTACCATATGTACCAGCACCTCTTATTGCTTTTTTTCCATCTAATGAATTTGCCTTCTTGTCATTAGCCACAGTACTTGTCGTAGTGCTCTGCTGACTTGCTACTGCCTGCACATACGCTGATTGATTTATTCCACTCATACGTTTTCCTCCTTGAAATAGTTAGTTTAGAAAATCCTTTTCCTGATAAGTATTTCGGAATAAAATGGATAAAAGTTTAGCATGTTTTATTGAATATGTATATGGGCGTCCCTTTTTACATCAGGTTCCAAATCTTTTTCTAACTCAAGTTCCAGGCCTTTTTCTACGGCAAGTTCCAAATATGTCCAATCTTCACCGAGTATTTTATATGTATTATTTTCTTCTGAATTTTTGTCTTGAAATCCTACCGCTTTATAGCATTGATAAGCAGATTCATTATTTTCAAATACACCTAATGAGACTTTACTTGCACCATAAATATCAAATGCAAATTTCAAGCCTAGTTGTAACATTTTCTTTCCATAGCCCATTCCACGCTTTTTAGGGTCTAAAATTATAAATCCAAAACGAATTTCATCAAAACTAACTCCTGGATTTCGCATTGTAAAAAAGCCAACAATTCCCGATTCATCAAAAGCTACAAATGGCATCATTTCCATTACTTTCTTGAATTTTTCCTCAGTAATAGGATATTCACCAAACATCCCTGCACTCCATTTATAGTAAAATATTTCATCACCGCACCAACTGATGATGGTACTTGCATCTGATTCTTTGTATGGTCTAAGTCTAAGCATAAGGGCTCCTTTCTTTTATCTCCAATTTTACATCAATTCATTTCATTTTGTCACTAAATTTTATCACTACTTTTTTATCTTTATTGCTAATTTCCGTCTTTATTATTTCTTTATCGTTGTATAGGTGTTTCATGGGGAGCCTTTCTGAGGTGGATCTATGTCAATACATCGTAAATTTGGGTGTCAAAAACAAGAATGATCGATACCAGGCGATTATCGATATTCCCTTTGATCATTTGCATTAAAAATATGTGCGGTAAATTGGAAGGAAATATCCAGTATGACAATAGGGCTATCGCCAAAACTGTAGAGTCTTACTTTATTAATAGTTTGACTTGACTACATAGACTGTACATTATAGAATATTGGTATTAAAGTTTTTATATATGAATAAAAAAATATAATTATTTATGGAGGAAAAAAAATGTTAAAGGACAAGATTGCAGTAGTTACAGGGGGCACCAGAGGAATTGGTTATGCCGTTGTGAAAAAATATTTAGAGAATGGCGCTAAGGTTATATTATTCGGATCTAAACAGGAGACAGCAGATAAGGCAGTTGCATCATTAAAGGCAGAGAATCCTAAATGGACTGTGGAAGGAATGGCTCCGAATCTTAAAGATGCCAAAGATTTGTCAGACGCAATTAATGAAATTGCTCAGAAGTACGGAAGAATTGATATTTTGGTTAATAATGCAGGAATATCTCAATCTACCAGTATCTATGACTACAAGCCGGGTGAATTTGATGAAGCTATGGATATTAATGTGAAAGCGATTTTCAATGCAATTCAGCCTACAGTTAAAATCATGAAAGAACAAGGTGGCGGATGCATCATAAATACAAGCTCTATGGTCAGTATTTCCGGACAAAAAAGCGGTGTTGGATATCCAACAAGTAAGTTTGCGGTAAATGGTATGACACAATCATTGGCAAGAGAGCTGGGTTCTGATAATATACGTGTTAATGCAGTAGCCCCAGGTGTTATTCAGACAGATATGGTTGATGCTTTATCAGATGAAGTAAAAGCATACATCATGGGGACTATTCCACTTGGTAGAATAGGAAAGCCGGATGATGTGGCAAATGCGTTCTTATATTTGGCAAGTGACATGGCAAGTTATGTAACGGGAGAAATATTATCCGTTGATGGTGCAGCAAGAGTATAAAATTTAATCTAAAAATGATCAAAAAAGGGAATTGGTATTTATTCACCAATTCCCTTTTGTTAACAGGTTAGATGTCGTGAATACCTGGTGGGGACTTGGCGGGAGTTAGCATAGAAAATATTTAAAACATTTCAATTCTTGAACGGCTCTTTATCTTATAACGCAGAGTTTCTACAGTTCCATTTGCCCAAATAAAAAGCAACTATAAATAGAATAATTCTACAAGTTGCTTTTTTAGACTTTAGAAAATTATTTGCAAATTAGCCATCCTGAATGTCATTTCAGTTGACATTGTCATTTAAGAAATATAAGGTTTTCTGTCAAGCTTACGGTCTTAGACCCATTCCACCTTCAAGCGTGATTGTCTCGCCGCTCATGAACTTGAAGTCAGGAGAAGCAAGCTGCACGCAGGCACGGCCAATGTCATATTCAGCATCACCATAATTGCCCATAGGTGGCATCTTAACGTTGGCATCAAACGCTTCTGGATATGCATTTTTGAACTGCTCCAGTTGAGCGGTCCATGCCAGTGGACAAATGGTGTTGACATTTATACCATCCTTACCCCACTCAGTCGCAGCAACACGGGTCAGTCCACGAATACCTTCTTTGGCAGCAGCATAAGAGCACTGTCCGAAGTTGCCAAACAGACCTGCTCCTGATGCGAAGTTAATGACACTGCCCTTGGTTTTTTTTAGATATGGGTAGCAAGCTTTCATATAATAGAAAGTAGCATATAGACCAGAGTAAATAGCTAAGTCGAATTGTTCAGTGGTGTGTTCAGCTAGCGTAACACCAGAGGCAGAGGCTTGGGCATTGTTTATCAAAACGTCAATACGCCCAAAAGCTTCTACGGTCTTTTTTACAACTTCTACTGTAATAGCTTCGTTGTCAGCACCAGCGCTGATATCCGCCTGAAGAATGAGAACCTTAATCCCATAAAGTCGCTCAAGTTCTTCCTTGGCACCCTCTAATTTTTTCATATTACGACCAGTGATGACCAAATTGGCCCCCTCCTTGGCATAAGCTGTTGCAATTCCATAGCCGATAGAACCACAGCGGCCATCACTCAGAACAGCGCGGCCTGCACCAGTTATAATTGCTGTCTTACCTAATAAAATTCCCATGATATTCCTCTTTTCCTTTCCTTATAACTTTTTTTGTCGTCACGTATTGTATTGATAAATGTCAATATAAAACTATGGATATTTTAACACGTATACAAAATAACTGCAACACTCATTGTAAACTTGAGTTTCCGCAGTTTTATCCACAACTGCGGATTTTATCAGTTTTACAATAAACAACTTTCAAAAAATGCCCAAAATATAAGGAATCCAGACTCTTTGTTTGGTATAATTAAAGTGACAAAACAA
>FZPS01000198.1_pt40 | contig 67976 bp, 70 predicted proteins | sample 1817821 | NCBI WGS metagenome assembly FZPS01 (sample SAMEA104158645, study PRJEB21678) | metagenome | place: Germany | collected 2015-04-21
GAAAATCATGTAATTTATAACTTAATACCTTATATTTAATAATAACAATGATCTATTTTAGCAATTTGCTCATCACTTGTCAATTTAAATGGGGATGTTTTACCAGCTTTGCTGTAAAAATAACATCAGTAAAGTTCTTGATCATTCCTGCTGCTGTTAATATTCTTTCCGGTTTTTCTCTGGTCAATCACACGAAAAAAGCAACCAACTCCCCAAAGCTTACACTGCTTGTGGGTTGGTCGCTTCTTATTCACTTTAATTAACCTCAATCGGACCGTCCCATTTCTGAATCCCACCAGTGAGATTGGATACATTCCGGTATCCCATATCAATCAGCATCTGCTGTGCAAACGAACTGCGGCTGCCGCTGTGGCAGATTACTACAATGGTTTGGCTCGGATCAATCCCCTCGAGCAGATCTGAGCTGTCTAATTCACCCAAGGGTATAAGAATTGAACCGGGGATGTGTCCTGAAGCGAATTCATCAGTCTCACGCACATCAATTAAGACCGGTCTGTCTCCCGAGGCCAGCAGTTGTTTCAATCCATCAGCATCTATTTCTGCACCCGGGTGAGGCTTATTAATAAACTGCCAGGCGACAAAGGCGATTATCAAAGCCATCATTAACCATTTTTTCATCTACGGCTCCCCTTTTGACTGACTTTACGCTTATATTATAGCCATATGCCGCAGTTATGCTACAAGTTATCAGCTGAGTAATAAAAAAACTCATCTTGGTGATGAGTCAGGGAGAATATAAAAGTGGTGCCGGGGGCGGGAATCGAACCCGCACGGGCTTAACGCCCAACGGATTTTAAGTCCGTAGCGTCTACCTATTCCGCCACCCCGGCACAACTAAATCACAACTGCAATTATATAATTTCTCCCGATAAATGTCAATACCTAAAATCCAATTATCCACCACTATTTTAGCCGATCGCCATGCTTTTATGCAAAACCCTCAAGATACCAGATGCCCTGCATCAAATCACCATCACTAACAATAAGCTGATCTGCTTGCAGTAAGTCCATTAAAACACAGCAAATACCGGCGCCAGCAGGAATAATGTCTGAGCGGCCAGGAGCAATTCCCGGCAGGGCTGACCGTTCCGCCACTGTCATCCGTGACAGTCTGTGGAACCATTCGGCAATGCAGCTTTTAGTTAAGCGATACCCGGTGATCCGAGCCGGATCATATTGGGTTAATTCTAGTTCGAGGGCAGCTAAAGTGGTAATTGTGCCGCCAACGCCAACCAGCGGTGGTGTTTTCTGAGTCTTGGAGCAGCAGCGCTGGACCAATGGAGAAAGCCTGTCCGCAACTGTATTCCTAAGACACTCCAGCTCATGATCGGGAATCGGATTTTGGGAGATGCACAGCTCTGTCATCCGCACTGCACCAACCTGGCTGGAGCCGCTGAACATCAGTTCACCATCAACTCTGCCGAGGATCAGCTCTGTGCTGCCTCCGCCAATATCTATTACCAGCAGCTCATCAGCAAGGAGCACATCCCCACTTTGAACAGCCCGGCAGGCGCCGAGAAAGGAAGCTTGAGCTTCTTCCTGGCCGGTTAGAACTCTGACATCCCACCCAGTTCTCTTTTTCACCTGCTCTAAAAATTCCCGCTGATTCGCTGCATCCCGGACAGCACTGGTTGCAGTTGCGATTACTTTTTCGACAGGATAGTTCGTGATAATCTCGTGATACTCTGCCAATACCTGGTATGTTCTAGCCAGAGCCTCCAGATTTAAGTTTCCGGAAGCATTCACACCCTGTCCTAATCGGGTGATCCGCAGCTCAGTGCGGACTGGTTCAATAGCTGTACCACCAGCCACGGTTTTTGTTTCGGCGATTAACAACCTTGTTGAGTTGGTACCGATATCAATTGTGGCAATCATGGCAGCCTCCTAATTTTCTAATTCGCAATCGCCTGATGAGCAGTCCAGCTCTCCATCCAAAGCTTCATAGATCATTTTACCAATCGCATTCTGCTTAAGTACAAGGAAATCAGCAAAATGAGCATGCAGGCATTTGACTCCATCATAGGAGCGGGTACCGCCAACACCAGTTTCAGCTATCACCTGGTATTCATTAGGATAATTTTTAGCCAGGGCCAGCAGTACTTCGTTCGGGATCAGGCTGCGGCGAAACTCCGCATGGCCTTGGTGAGCTACCTTAACTGCTTCAGCAAAGTCTGGATCGTCAGCAACTTTGGACTGAAGGGTGCTGATCAACCCAGTGCTTTCGATCTTGCTGATCTGCTTTCTGAGGTACGGACAGGTCAGCCACAGTGAAGTTGGAAAGACTGTGACCTGTTCCCCGTTGCTGATTACCGGCCGATTGATAATTACCTGGGGATAGCCATATCTGCATCTGTTAGCGATTCCCAGCACCCCTCGGGGCTCGCGGCCTAACTGCTCTGTAATTATCTTGAGATCTTGATCAGTTGCTTGTTCACAATTACTCTGCATTTTTCTGCCTCCATTATGGAAAAAACATCCCCGAAGGGATGTAGGATTATTCAGCTTATTATATCAAATAAATCTATCTCGCGCCCCTGCCACCTCGTTTCGAGTCTAAACTCTTTCTTAGAGCCTGCTGCCTTTCGTCACTATCCTTGAGAAAGCGTGCTAAACGTTCTTCAAAATCGTTTGCACTTGCAGCTCTCCGTCTAGCTCTACTTTGATAAGGATAATCTTGTCCAGAGGATTTGGGATTTGCCTGCTTGATAGAGAGACCAATCTTACCATCACTAATATTAATAACCTTTACTTTAACGCAATCTTCACGTTTTAGAAAATCATTAATGTCTTTTACAAATGTGTCTGCAACTTCGGAAATGTGTACTAAACCTGTCTCTCCATTCTCAAGCTCTACAAATGCTCCGAAATTAGTAATCCCTGTAACCTTACCCTCGACAATGCTGCCGACATCGATTGACATACGTTAATAAATTCCTCCTCTTAGATTTTGCCACTGCAGGGCCGCGGCTAGTATACATTATACATTATCAGAAATTTTGTGTCAATCGACCATGCTCAAAACTTTCGGACTCACTCTTCGAGGGATTCTGAAATGATGAATCTAGTTTCACCCGGTTTAACCAGGCCAAGTTTTTCTCTAGCTACTCTTTCAATGTACTCCTCAGAACGATGGCGTTCAATTTCTTCACGTATTTGGGCATTGCGCAGTTCCAAAGCTTGAATTTCATTAGTCAGCTTAGCAATTTCCTGTCTGAGTCGATGGTGCTCAACAAAGCCTCTGCCAAATGTATAGCCTAACCAGATTATAAGGCCTAAAAGGATTAGTTTAGCAACAGAACGCTTTTTTCTCTTTCTACGCGCAGCCATTTGAACCTCTCTCCTTTACAAAGGAGAGTTCTGGAAGAAACCGCTTTTTCCTGCTGGCGAAGTAAATTATTGCCGCCGCCAAAAGGGAATAAAGCGGGACTGCCAGCGCAGGCCGCCCCTCCACCGCAAACCGCGCCAACCTGATTCAAATTTGATCCAGCTCCGCCCCCTCCGCCTGGCATTAAAGGTTAAAAATAGATCCTGCAGCACTTTAACCGGCCAAACTACAATTGAAAAGAACAGCTGACACAAAAAACTGATAATATGTCCAATTAAATTCAATAAGCTGATGAACAAGCGGATAACCATGGAGCTGAACAGTAGGTAATAAAATGCTGAACCTAAAACGATTCCAATCAGGACATACAGGCGCAGTTCGCCCCAGTTAGCCATCAACAGGTAGATGATGATCACCGGCGCAGCCACAACCCAGAAGAACAGATCCATCACTACAGTCACAACTGCTCCCGGACGCAGTAACGAACGGATTACCCGGTACAAATCGAAGATAAACCCGATGGAAGCTCCTGCGATCATAGTAACAGCAAATGCATACAGCTGTACGCTCAGTGAATCCATGCTTTCACCTCCAAGGGTTCTGAATTCTCCCTACCATAACAGTGTATGCATTTGGCTTTAAAGTTGTGAATCACCGAAACAACTTTGCAAACAGTCCCTTGCTCTTCTGGCCAAACGAATCTTTGGTGTACTCCAGCGTTTTAATATAACCAACCACAACTAAGCTGCTTGTCTCTAAATTTAATTCATTAATGTGCAGATCTTCACCGCGAATAAACAAGCCGCCTTCCTCTGTTTCCAGCACTATTTCGCGGTCATCAAAACTCTCCACATTAAGTACACCATCTACATTTAAGCGTTCTCGCTGAACCAACAGTATTTGATGTCGGCCTGAGGAAGCAGGATACTTTCTCTCGTCCATGCGATCGTACCTCCCACTGCTTTTAGTACAATCTATGCATCCGCAGTGGAAAATAGAATCACTTTATTGTTAATCGTATAATTTCTTGATTTCTACGTCCTTAAAAAAGCTGGTGGCAATTTCCTGAGGAGATTTGCCTTCTTTGGCCATTTTAAAGGCATCCCATTGGCTTAAACCAACCCCATGGCCGTAACCTGTGCCTCCAATTGTCAGGACGCCATCATTCACCTGCCAATCTGTTACTAAAGTAGAGCGCATTTTGGTAGAATCTACTGCAATGCGGAACTCAGCGCCGTGCATCGTTTCAGTACCATTGGTACCGACGATCTCAAGCTGTGTAATCCTATCTGTAGGTCCCCGCTCAGTAATCTTTAGATCCTGGATTTCTCCCACATTGATTCCCGCTGCCGCCAGCAAGTTTGTCAGCTCTGCCAGGGTATATTCAGCTTCCCAGTTAGTAACATCTTCAGGAGCATACTGATTTTCCCCCAGATCCACACTGGCAATGTAAGGCGGTTCCGCTTCTTGATAGTTCAATCCCTCTTTAGCGGTAGTGGTTTTACCTCCTGAATAGGCATGAAACCAGCCCTTAACATAGCGGTCCTCATAAGTTAAAACTTCGCCTCTGGTCATCTCCACCGCCTGGCGGATTTCCGGTGTGATCGCATCTGGGTTGTAAGCCTGAGCTTCTTCAATATTGGTGGAAATATCTGCTCCGTATTTGTCCTGCAGTCCTCCTTCAGCAATAAACGCCATGGTGAAGCTCCGAGCAAAAATTGCCTGGGCAGCATAAGCCTCTATCGGCCAATCGGGAAACATTTCCCCTGCCACTACTCCCTGTAAATATTCTTCCAATCCCATAGTGCGCTTTGCTCCGGTATCGTTGAAATAGACGGTGATCTGGGGCTCCTGTTCCAATTCTTTAGCCAGGTCATCCCGATCACCACTCCAGCTGACCATAGCAACAACAACAGCAATTACAAGCAGAATTACGCCTGCGGCTGCCTTTTGTCCATTTGAAAATTGCAAAACGATTACCCCCTAGTTGTTTTTGACGTCCTTTTTTAGCTTGTTAATTTGAACCGCAGATTATGCTAAGCTCTGTCAAGATAAACATTTCAGGTAAAAAATTCCAATATAGCAGGAATAGCATTGCTGGCCACAGAATATACAAGTGAATTATTTTACCTCAAGGGGGTTAAACTGTGAACAAGAGTGATCTTATTAATGCTGTAGCAAAAGAAGCAAATTTAACAAAGAAGGCTGCAAGCGATGCTGTGGAAGCTACCTTTTCAGCTATTCAAGACGCTTTATCCAAAGGTGAAAAGGTAACGCTGGTTGGTTTTGGAACTTTTGAAGTACGCGAACGCAAAGAGCGCCAAGGTGTTAATCCATCAACAGGCGAAAAGATTACCATTCCAGCAACTGTTGTCCCAGCATTCAAGCCTGGCAAAAATCTTAAAGAAGCTGTACTTGCGAAGTAAAACACAGCCTGCACCAGCAGGCTTTATTTCGTATAGGGGGTACATTTCATGGCTCACTACACCTTAGAATCTTTAACCGCAATTATGGAAAAGCTCCGGAGCGATCAGGGCTGTCCTTGGGACAGAGAACAGACTCACCAAAGTCTGACCCGCTATCTGATCGAGGAAGCTTACGAAGTGATTGATGCAATTGAACAGCAGGACCCGCAGGCGTTAGCAGAAGAGCTGGGTGATGTCCTGCTGCAGATTGTATTTCATGCTCAAATTGCCTCGGAAAACGGCCAGTTTACAATGGACGATGTTCTGAAAGCAGTCTGTGAAAAAATGATCCGCAGGCATCCCCACGTCTTTGCTGATACCGAAATCAATTCTGTGGAAGACGTGCTCTCTAACTGGGAAGCCATTAAGAAGCGGGAAAAAGCCAATCAAGATCGAAAATCGCTGCTCGATGGAATTCCAAAGCATCTGCCGGCACTGCTGCGGGCAGAAAAAATCCAAAGCAAAGCTGCTAAAGTCGGTTTTGATTGGAATGATATCAGCGGAACAATTGCAAAGCTTGAGGAAGAGATTGAGGAGTTTAAGCAGGCTGTTGCAGCTGCAAACCACGGAGACATGGAAGCGGAGATTGGCGATCTATTTTTTAGTTTAGTCAACGTCTGCCGCTTTCTCAACATCAATCCGGAGCGGGCATTGAACTTAACCACCAACAAATTTATCCGCCGGTTTCAGTACATGGAAAAACAGGCTGCTCTGAATAACCGCGAGCTCAACACCATGAGTCTGGCAGAAATGGATCAGCTGTGGGAAACAGCAAAAAAAGACTCCTAGTTCATAACTTAAGCTTGTAACTTAAGGTTATGGATAGGAGTCAGACTGGACTCGCATCGTCATTGTTCCATCTGTTTTGCTAGAAACCCAGCAGCTGTTTCAGCCAGCTTTATTTCCAATTCCCCCATTTTCGTGTTGGGATCCTTTGTACAGATCAGAACTGCTCCGATGGGATCTCCTTCAGCAATTATTGGTGCAATCACTTGGGTTTCAAAATCCCAGCTACTGTCTTCATCACTGAGTTCATCTTTACCAACTACTAAAGTTCTTCTGGATTCCATCGCCTTTTCAATAATTTCAGTTACCGATTTATCAATCCACTGTTTTTTTGCAGCACCGGCTACTGCAACAACAGCATCCCGATCTGAAATAAGTGCTATATGCCCAGTTGACTCATATAGCGAATCAGCATATTCTTGAGCAAAATCACCTAGTTCACCTATGGGAGAATATTTTTTTAAGATAACTTCGCCTTCACGGTCGACAAATATTTCCAGCGGATCGCCTTCGCGGATTCGTAAGGTGCGCCTAATCTCTTTGGGAATTACTACTCGTCCTAGGTCGTCTATGCGTCTGACTATTCCTGTAGCTTTCAAGAGCCACACCCCTCCTTCATGTTGGGTAAGTTCAATGTTAGTATATAACCGCGGTACTATTTTTATTCATTTTTCCCAGCTAAACGGATTTACTCCAAACCCTGTATTACTTTCTGCAGCAGGAGTAAAGCCTCATAATCTGAAAGTCCTTCGATCTTTACCTTTATCTGAGGACTTCTCCCAGGCGCGTAACCTACTTGACCCCTAAACCGCTGCACCAAGGCGGTATATTTTTCTTTTTCTCTCACGATCCCCGGCAGAGAACGAATTACAAACATATTCTTTTCCCGAAAGATACTTGCTGCGCCTACGCTGCGTGCCAGCACCTTAATCCGAGTTACTAGCACCAGATTTCTAACCGCATCTGGTAAATCACCGAAGCGATCTTCGAGTTCAGCCTCCAGCTCATCTGCATCTTGCAGAGTCCGCACCGCAGCCAGTTTCTTATACAGCTCTACCTTTTGCTTAGGATCAGAAACATAGTCATCTCCGATATAAGCGTCCACCTGCAGATCCAGAACTGGATCTGGTACCTCTTGTTCCACCTCACCTTTCAGCTTTTGAATAGCCTCATCCAGCAGTTTGCAGTACAGCTCAAATCCTACCGAAGTGATAAATCCATGCTGTTCCGGGCCGAGAATGTTGCCTGCTCCCCGAATTTCTAAATCCCGCATGGCTATCTTAATGCCTGAACCCAGCTCAGAAAACTCTTTAAGGGCCTGGAGACGCTTTTCTGCGTCCTCTGTTAGTATTTTATCCTTCCGATAGGTAAAATACGCATATGCGACACGATTTGTGCGACCTACGCGACCCCGCAGCTGATACAGCTGAGCCAAGCCGAGATGATCCGCGTCATAAATAACTAGAGTATTAACATTGCTGATATCCATACCGGTTTCGATAATTGTTGTACAGAGCAAAATGTCGTATTCACCATTATAAAAATCGAGCATAACCCGCTCCAAGCGATTTTCATCCATCTGGCCGTGGGCGATGGCAATTCTCGCATCAGGTACCAGATTCTGCAGGCGCTGATACATAGAGTCAATGCCCCGCACTCGATTGTAAACGAAATAGACTTGTCCCTGCCGGCCCAACTCCCGTTTAATAGCCTGGGCAATAGTTTGGTCATCCCATTCCATCACATAGGTACGGATTGGAAACCGTTCTTCCGGCGGGGTTTCAATTAAGCTCATATCCCTCACCCCTACTAAAGCCATGTGCAGGGTGCGGGGAATGGGTGTGGCTGATAGCGTAAGAACGTCCACATTTTTGGCGATTTCTTTCAGCTTTTCTTTTTGAGCAACTCCAAAGCGCTGCTCTTCATCAACGATTACTAAGCCTAAATCATGATAAGTAACATCTTTAGAAAGCAGTCTGTGGGTACCAATTACAATATCGACTGTACCGTCCTTAAGACCTTTAATTACTTGTTTCTGCTCTGCGGCTGACTGAAACCGCGATAAAACTCCAATTTTAATCGGGTAATCTTCAAACCGTTCTGCAAAGGTGCGGTAATGCTGTTGAGCTAAAATCGTGGTCGGCACCAGGACTGCAGCCTGCTTGCCAGCATTGACCGCTTTAAAACAAGCCCGAATCGCAACTTCTGTTTTGCCGTAGCCAACATCACCGCACAGCAGGCGATCCATTGGTCTTGGCTTTTCCATATCCTTTTTCACTTCTTCAATAGCCCGCAGTTGATCCGGTGTTTCTTCATAAGGAAAAGCGTCCTCAAATTCAGCCTGCCATGGGGTATCCTCAGGAAACTGAAAACCTTCGCTCGCTTCCCGCTCAGCATAAAGTTTGATCAGACCTTCTGCTAAATCTTGAACAGACTCTTTCACACGATTTTTAACCCGGACCCACTCCGCCCCGCCTAATTTCGAAAGTTTAGGCGGCTGTTCAGATAAACCGACATAGCGCTGGAGCAGCCCGATTTGATCAGTAGGTACATACAAGCGGTCTTTACCTGCAAACCGAATTAACAAATAGTCCTTGTGGGTTCCCTGGACTTCTAGTGTTTCAATCCCTAGGTACTGACCGATTCCGTGGTTGACATGGACAACATAATCTCCAACTTTAAGATCTGCTTCAGTTAACCGCACCTGTTTGTCTGTGCGGTTAACCCGCCGCTTTGCCCTCCGCCTGCCGTAAATTTCCAGTTCTGTAATAATCAGCAGCTTGTACCCAGGATAATCCATACCAGTTTCTAAACTGCCGGTAGTCACGATACAGTTCCCGACCTTCAGTTTATTTTCTACGTTGTCCACATACTGAGCAGGAACATCGTACTCCTTCAAAAAATCGACTAATTTATGACCCCGTTCCTCGGTAGAAACCACTAACAAGATCCGGTAATACTGTTTGCGGCTCTGCTGAATTTTCTTCACAAAGCCCTCTAAATCTGCTTGGTAATGCTCCGGAGATTTGGTTGACATTAGGTGTACAGCTGGTGTGCCCATCTCCGGAATCCGTTTATCTAAAACGGACAGGTAAAGGGAGTAATCGTGGGAGTGGATCTGCTTCCACAAATCGGTCCACTCGACAAAAATCTCTACCATTTTCGGCAGAACTCGTCCGTTAGCCAGCAAACCTGAGATTGTTTCCCCAATCTCCTGCAGATAGATTTTGTGATGCTCTTTAATCCGAGCAGGTTCACTTACAATGATTAAGCTTTCTGACGGCAGGTAATCCAGGAGGGTGTAGGCTTGCGAAAAATAGGGCAGGTATTGATCAACCCCAGGATAATAGTTTTTACTTTCTAACAATTCGAGGTTGTGTGCTGTTTTGGAGAGCAGATTATCAGCAGCCTCCCCCCTGCCAGCTTTTAACAGCTTGTCACTCTGCTCCTGGGCATCCTGCCAAATACGTTCCTTAATCTGTTCCAGATCACCGCCGATAAAAAGCCGCTCCCGCGCAGGAAAAATAACCACCTGCTCCACTTTTTCCACTGAAAGCTGATCCTCAATTGCGAAAATTCTTATCGAATCAACTTCATCATCAAACAGTTCGATCCGCACTGGATGTTCTTCGGTAAAAGAATAAATATCAATAATGCCGCCGCGAATGCTGAACTGTCCGTAACTTTCAACCATATCTACCCGCTCGTAGCCAAGCTTGAGCAGTTCTCCAGTAAACTGCTCTAAATCAATGCGGCTGTTAATATCTATAGTTAGCGTGTGCTGGTAAAACAGGCGGGGATCAATCAGCGCTTCACTCAAGGCTTGAACCGACGCACAGATAATGCTGCCTGGTTCACGAATCTGCTTTAAAACATCCAATCGGCTTTTCCGCAGCTCCCAGTCAATTACTGCTTCCTCATGGGGCAGCAGTTCGTGAGGATTAAAAACCAAAACCGGGCGATCCGGCAGCAAATTGGTGAGATCCTGGGCTATTGTTTCCACCTGGTGCTGGTTATAGCCGATAAACATAGTTACAATTTGCGGGTCTGCCATAACAGCAGTCATCAGACTGCGCTGTGAGCCTGATAACCCTAAGATCAGCTGTTTTTCGTGCCTGGCTGTTTTCTCACGAATCGCCTGGAATTCCCTTGACTGGCTGATCAAGTCTACTAAGCCGTGTAACGACAACTTCCCTTCCTCCAATCGCCAATGCCAACTCATTTCTTAGTACTATTATATTGATTCATAGCCTGCTCAATTCCTAAGCTTATCCACGCCTCTACAGCATCAGCGCACTGCTGCACCGCATCCTGATAAGCCGCTAACTCTTCTGGAGAGAGCTGAGCTAACACATAATCCGGTACCGACATGGACCCCTGCGGCCTACCAATGCCGATTTTGAGGCGGGGAAACTCATCGGTTTGCAGAAGATCAATAATGCTTGCCACTCCTCTATGTCCGCCGCTGCTGCCTTTACTTCTCAGCCTAATGCGGTACGGATCCATGTCTAGATCATCATAAATTACCAGCAGATCAGCAAAATCAACAGGCCAATACCTGACGATCTCCTGGACAGCCAAACCACTGAGATTCATATAAGTTTGGGGTTTAACAAGGACCACTTTTTCGCCTGCATAGTGACCCTCCGCAACAATTGAACGAAATTTTTTACTATTTAGATTAATATTCCACCGCCGGGCAAGTTCATCAACTACCCAAAAACCTGCATTATGCCTAGTGTGCTCGTATTGTCTGCCCGGATTGCCTAATCCTACAATCACTTTCACAGTAAAAGCCTCCACAGCTGCAAAGGAACGCACAAAATGTGCATTCCTTTGCTTCTGTCTCTCCTATTTTCTAATTTATGCCTATTCCTCTGCTTCTGTTTCTGCCTCAGCTTCAGCCTCAGCATCTTCACCTTCAGTTGCTTCTGCTTCTGCTTCATCTGCTTTTGCAGGAGCAGTAACTGTAACAATTACTTCGTCTGGGTCATGATTAACAGTAATTCCTTGATCAACCTTGAGGTCGGCAACTGTTAAAGTATCTCCTATTACTAATTGGGACACATCTACTGAAATACTTTCGGGAATATCCGTTGGTAAGCAGGAAATGTTCAGCTCTCTTACAACAAGGCCCACAATACCGCCATCAGATTCCCGTGCGTCTTCACCTTCGAGCACGACAGGGACGGTTGTATCTACTGGCCTGTCCATAGAAACCTCATAGAAATCAACGTGCTGAATGTCTCCCCTAACAGGATGACGCTGCAGGTCTTTAACCAGAACTACTTTTTTCTCACCGCTAATAGTTACATCGAACAAAGGTTCACCGGATTCAAGTGCTTTTTCGAGTTCGCGCTGTACAACTACGACATTAACATTTTCTTTGTTGTGACCATAAATATTGCCGGGAATTAATTTATCGCGACGTAGTTTCTTTACAGCGTTTGTCCCAAAAGCGGTGCGTACTTCAGCTGTAAGTGGATAATTAGCCATAAAAACTCCTCCTTTTCACCACTCGCTGCTATATTATAACATCGTTGTTAAAACTTAGTCAAACAGCTTGCTTACCGGCTGTTCTTCAAAAATGCGCTTGATCGCTTCGGCAAAGAGTGATGCCACTGACAGTACCTTTAGTTTGGGGAACATCCGATCTTGAGAAATATTGATGGTATCGGTGACAATTACCTCCTTAAGGGGGCTCTGCTGCAGCAGTTCCGGAGCTTGTCCCGAGAAAACTGCGTGAGTACAGCAGGCAAATACCGCTTTGGCTCCGTTTTTCATCAACGCTTCCGCGCTGTTGACAATAGTACCGCCGGTATCGATCATATCATCAAACAGAACGCAGGTTTTGCCTTCAACATTACCGATGATATTCATCACTTGGGACACATTGGCTGCGGGACGCCGCTTATCCACAATTGCGATAGGGCAGTTCAGGCGGTTAGCTAAGCTTCTTGCCCGCACTACTCCACCTACATCAGGAGCTACTACCATTAAATCATCAAGATCCTTTGATCTGATATACTCCTCAATGATTGGCAGCGCCCGCAAATTGTCCACGGGAATATCGAAAAAGCCTTGAATTTGATCTGCGTGCAGATCCATGGTAACTACCCGATCCGCTCCGGCAGCGGTGAGGAGATTTGCTACTAATTTCGCTCCAATTGAATCCCGCGGTTGAGTTTTCCGATCCTGCCGCGCATAGCCATAGTAGGGGACTACAGCTGCGATCATCTTTGCCGATGCCCGCTTCATGGCATCAATCAGGAGCAGCAGTTCCATCAAATTTTCAGCAGTTGGTTTATGAGTCGGCTGGATAATAAAAACTTCACGGCCGCGCACTGTTTCGTGGATCTTAATACTGATCTCACCATCTTTAAATCTGCCTACCTCGGCCAAACCCAGTTCTTCGCCCAAGCATTCCGCAATACTTCTGGCCAACTGAGGATTGGCATTCCCAGTAAAGATTTTCAATTTTTTATCACACTTGTTCATTATCACTTGCTAGCCCTCCGTCTTTTTCCATCCCTCTTTATTTACTTGTCGTGCTCTGCCAATTGCCAGGCTGTTTGCCGGTACTTCTTTCGTTATGGTTGAGCCAGCTGCGACATACGCTCCTTGATTAATCTTAACAGGAGCAATTAGATTTGAATTGCTGCCGATAAAACAGTTGTCTTCAATAATTGTTTGATGCTTTTGTTTGCCGTCATAATTGACTGTAATGGCACCACAACCAATATTGACACCCGATCCAATAACTGCATCGCCAACATAAGCTAAATGGGGGATTTTACTCTGATCCGCCACTTGACTGTTCTTCACTTCAACAAAATCACCGATTCGGCATCTGGAACCAATCCTTGTGCCCGGTCGAATATAGGCGAATGGTCCAACCGTTGTTTCACTGCCAATGCTGCTTTCAAGCACTACTGCTTGTTCTATAGTAACATGATCCCCAAGAACCGCTGCCTCTAAACGTACATTTGGTCCCACAGAACAATTTTTTCCGATTTTTGTCCCTTTTTGGATATAGGTATTGGGGTAAATCACGCTGTCGCGTCCGATTTCACAATTTGGTTCAATATAAGTCTGGTCTGGATTGATTATCGTAACACCATTGAGCATATGTTCAGTACAGATCCGCCGCCGCAGAATCTGCTCTGCTTGAGCTAACTGAACCCGATCATTGACACCAATGGATTCTTCAGCATCCTGCAGTAGGTAGGCAGCAGCAAGATGTCCATCACGGATCATAAGAGGTATTACATCTGGCAGGTAGTATTCCGCCTGGGCATTATCTGGGGTAATTTCTTTTAAATATTGAAACAGCAGCCTGCTGTCAAAGCAGTAAGTCCCAGTATTGATTTCCTTAATCTGCTTTTCACTGTCAGAGGCATCCTTTTCCTCAACAATTTGGCGGATATACCCCCTATCATCCCTGATGACGCGGCCGTATCCGGTAGGATCTGCAAATTCGGCAGTAATAACCGTTGCAGCAGCCCCCTGTTTTTGATGAAACTCAAGCACTGCTTTAAAAGTTTCAACGCGAAACAGCGGTGTATCCGCATAAGTAACTAACACTGGACCATCAAAATCAGCTAGCACCTCACGGCACTGATCCACCGCGTGCCCTGTTCCCAGCTGTTCCTCTTGGACAACATACTCAGTATGCGGTACTGCTTGGCGCACCTGATCTCCGCCGTGACCCACCACTAGGTAAACTCGATCGAACCCAGCGGCACAAACATTATCTACAATCAACTTAACCATAGGTATCCCGCAGACTCTATGCAGTGGTTTGGGAAGCTCAGATTTCATCCGTTGGCCCTGCCCAGCTGCTAACACAATCGCACTAGTGACCAATTTTCTCCCCCTCATCACGTAAAAAATTCGCCAAACATAATAGTTTTCGTGACTGAGTGCGTGAACCCTTCCTATTATATTTTGACAGTCTATTGCGACTTTTTAGCACATACGCAACATATTATGCAGACTGATCAAAAAAATGTTAAGGAAATAAAAAAACTCCCTCCGATACTGAGGTGAGAACGAAAAAAAGGCAGGGGTGCCCGGATTCGAACCGGGGATCCAGGAGTCAGAGTCCTGAGCCTTAAACCACTTGGCCACACCCCAACGTCTAAGTAGAGTATAACAAAACCTGTAGGTAAGATCAACATAAAATCCTATCAGTCTGCTGAGTTCTGAATCCAAGCTGCTGGAGCAGCTTTAACAACTTGATTAACCGGATCAATTTGGTGCAGGTTGATAAAGGAAACATAATCTTGAACCAATTTAGGAGAGGCTAGTTCCATCTCAATCAACACACCCATTCCAACCACTTCGGATTCAAACTCTGTCATCAGCTCCATTAAGCCGCGCAGTGTTCCTCCGGCCCGCATAAAGTCATCAACCAGCAGCACTCGGGACCCGACCGGCAGGGCCCTGCGGGCAAGAGACATGGTTTGAATGCGGTGGGAAGAACCAGATACATAGTTGACAGTCAACACTGAGCCTTCGCTGATTTGGGAAACCCGCCGGACTACTACCATAGGAATATTTAAATAATGGGCAGTCATCAATGCGATTGGGATTCCAGATGTTTCCACTGTAACAACATACTCTGGCTCAACTGCTGCGAAATGGGCTGCAAACATCTCACCAATTTCGCTGACAAGGTCTGGATCGGATGCGAAATCATTTAGATAGATAAAACCACCTGCGAGAATTCGAGTCGGGTCTTCCAGCTTTTCACATATTTTTTCCACCCGAGCCAATAAGGCTGCATTAGACAGCTTGGGCAGATAGCGGGCTCCGCCTGCAGCTCCAGTTATTGTCTCAATTTTGCCCAGTCCCATATCGGCAAATGTTTCTCGAATTACCGCCAGGTCTTCGCTTAGGGTTGATTTAGCCGCTCCAAGCATTTTAGCAAAGTCGGTTAATGAGTATATTTTATATGGATTTTCGACAAGCAGTTTGGTAATAACCGCTATGCGCTGGCTTCGACGCATATTACGCCTCCTTGCTGTGGTTTTGGAGCAAAATCTTTTGGGCCAATTCTAAATCACTGGGTTTATCAACATCGGTCCCAATTTGGGGATAAGAGGTGATGATCGCTTTAGCATTAATCTTAAACAGATGCTTAACTCTGTTCTCAACCTCAACGATGGTCAGCTGTTTTAAGATGAACTTGAGCAAAAACCGCGGTCCAAGCAGTTTTACAATTGCAAAGGGCTTCTTTCTCAGCTTAACCACCTGCTGAATCACCTGCCGCGCTTCCCGGATAAACTTAGGTGCCATTAACACCATGTTGCCGCCTGTATAAATACCATCCTTCAGCTGAACGTAAGTTCGCTTTACCCCTGGATATACTAAGTCGTTGGCAGTCTTACTCACAATCGGATAAAACAAGTCCTGGGTATGGCCCTGGCAGCGCCGGATAAAGTCATCAACCGCCTCCTGAGTCAGCATGGGGATATCCGAAGTCACAACCAGCACATGATTTTGTGCTCCTAAATAGTCCATCCCGATCTCAATGTTATCCACCAGGGACTCTCCACATTCCAGCAGAATGACATCCTTATCCAGATACTCTTTAAACTCAGGAAATCCAATCACCACGATTTTTCCGATATATGCTGAGCTTTTTAAAGCGTTAATTACGTAGCAGAGCATCGGTTTGTCATTAATTTTAATCAGTGCTTCATACTGGCATGAACTGACTTCCTGTAATTTCCCATCATTTTTCGCACCTGCAAGGACGATCGCATCCACCTGCATTGATGTGCCACCTCTATTCCTTTACAACTGAAATCCCAGTAGTATACGGCTTGGTAACAGTCATCCAACATTGATGTTTCCACTTCTGAATGAATTGCTCAGCTTCTGTTTTCGAGGTAAAGACACCCACAGTGGTCGGGCCGCTTCCCGACATAAAGCTGCTGACAGCACCGGCTTGAAGCATACGCTCACACCAAGCCGCCACTTCAGGCACAAACCTAACAGTTGTCTGCTCCATGATATTACCAAAACTGCTGGTGATGGAATCTCCCTGTTTTAACTTCTCAACCATCCGGCTGGTATAATGATCACCAAATAGTTTTGGATCTAAAGCTTGATAAACTTTTTTGGTGCTGACTGACTGCTCTGGTTTAACCAGCACAAAATAATAATCGGCAATCGTGGGAAGCAGACTTAATTTATCACCTATTCCTTCAGCTAACAAAGTGCCCCCTTGCAGGCAGAAGGGCACATCAGCGCCAATTTGTTTTCCTATAACCTGGAGCTCCGCTAGGGTGAAAGGCGTTTGATACAGCTGATTTAAAGCCCAAAGCACAGCTGCTGCATCGGCGCTGCCTCCCCCTAAACCGGCGGCAATCGGCAGATTTTTCTCTAACCTGATCACTGCTCCTGCATCCAGTTCAGCAGCGGTAAAAAATAGCTCAGCAGCCCGATAGGCTAGATTATCAGCAGGCTCGACAAAGGGCAAATTTACCTGCAGATGGATTCCTTTATCGGCTTTGCTAATTTCTAATTGATCTGCCAGGGCAATTGACTGCATCACGCTGCGGATCTCGTGATATCCATCACTGCGGCGCTCCAGTACATCCAAGGTCAAATTGATTTTCCCATGTGCTTTTACAGCCACTGCTTCCATACATTCACCTCGTTACCTTAGAAATATTCAGCACTAGGGATAATTTTCCTGCATTTAGTTATTTATGGAGCAGCAGCCAGGCACTCGCTGCCAGCAGCACAATACCAACCCCTTTCCAAATATTAAATGGGACCGCCTCTAAACCAAACCAACCGAAATGGTCTACCAGCGCGGCCATGGATACTTGTCCAACTATTATCGCTGTTGTTGCTGCAGCTACCCCCACACGATCGATACTGGTAATCACCCCGTAAACAATTCCCACCCCGATAATGCCGCCTAAATAATTGTACCAAGGCACCTGGGGGAGAACCTGCCATTTGATACTGCCAAGTTTGAACAAAAGCAGAATAATGGTAAAGATTGTACCGGTAAACTGGACAATAAAGGTCCCGAACAATACCCCTACTTTCTTGCTTAGGGCAGTGTTTAAAGACCCTTGGACTGCCATGGCAATACCTGATACTGCTGCGATGATTAGTGCCAGCATAGTTTCAGCCTCCTCACTCAAATCTAGTTTAGTATTGCCCTTTTTTGGCAAATTAAAAATGGGTCATGCTTTGACCCATTTTATTACCAAGCTTTTCGGGGTATGCAGAGCTTATCTCCAGGCATCAGCCTCTGCTGCTCCCTTTCCCTGAGCCAGGAGTTTGCCTCAAGGATTGTCTCTAGGGAGGTATGGTACTGGCGGGATAATTTCCAGAGTGTATCCGCTTCATGCACAAAAACATATGTTACCGTTGGCGGTTCTGCTTCCAGTGGCGGCACCTCAATTGCTTCTACAACCACATCCCGCTGCACCGGTTCAGTAACTTTCAGCCGGGAGCGATAAGTGATGTCAGCTTCAATTGTCTCGCGGTTAATCAAATCAAGTTTTAGATCTGTTACTGCAATTTCTAAATCCGCAATCATACCTGGCTGAACACCGCCAATGGCAATCACCTGCTGAAAAGGAACTGCATTGCTGAAAGCTGCCCAGTACAGAGGTTTATGTTCGTCTTCAATATAAGCTAGGTAGGCAAACTCGATACTGATTGAGCCTTCAACCAACACTTTATCATCATCGACACGAAAATCATAATTCAGAACTTTTCCTTCAGAACCAACAATTTCCCTAATCGGCGGATAGCTGCCGCTGAGTTCAAGCACGCCTTGGGCTGTGGCCTGCTGGACTTTTTCATTAACTAAATGATCAAGCATCACCGGTTCTGTTCTAGATTCAACTACACAGCCTCCGGATCCGGTTAAGTCAAAGATCAACCGTACCTGTTTAGACTCAATCAGATCCACCTTAAATCTCAGATCGCCAACTAACGAAATGCTGTTTGGCGCATTGAGATCCGCCTTAATCTCAGCCCTAACCTCAGGATTAACTTTTAAATCAGTTACCTTACTTTCATTAGGTACAGAAACAGTGTATGGGAATGCATTCTTAAAGGCACTGGAATGGATATTCCCATTTTCATCAACATAAATCAAATGCACGTTGAGGTTGCCTTTTACAGTAATCTGTTCTTGATTAATGATCGCTTCTTCAATCTCCGGTTTTGCTTGGCAGTCGAGAATAAAACCGATCGGTTCCGCGGTTTCCGGCAGAATTAGTTCTTGATTGACGCCCAGCGCTGTAGTGACTGGTTTCAGCAGTGATTCGATAGTAAAAATCTCCTCGTCGACAGCCAGCTTTTTTGGTGGCTTAACACTAGCATTGGTTACTGCCTGAATCCGAGACTGCTGTTTTACCCGGGCTGAAAACTGCACTAACACATCTACGTTCACAGCCCGCTGATCAGCCTGCAGCTCCCACTCTATCCCCAGGAGATCAACCTTAGTGTGGACCAGCATGCCCTCTTCCGCACCGATAACCTCTACATAATCGCTGAATGCGATTGCTTGGCGATATGGAATCACTTGGTAGCTGACAGAGCCGTCTTCAAAGTCTTCTGCGGCGTAAACCAATGTCAGGTCAATATATCCATCCAAATTGACTTTGTCTGAAGCGGCTGCCGCATCGTTAACTACAGCTGTCCCCCGAACCCAAACAACTCTGCCGATACTCGGCGCTGAACTGGATAAATCCAGCGTTGTCTGGAGCACAGTTTGTGCTGAGTTTTCACCAACTAAACTCTCTACATGTAAAATTTCTTCTCTTACATTGAGAGCCAAAATGTTCTCCCCCCTTATGTTTACACCATAATTCAGTTATATATATGAATAACCCTCAGAAAGTATGTTTCAATAAGGAAGGCTTTTACAATTTTTTCCTGATACTGAAGTGGGACGCAAGCTTAGTCCATAAACGCTTGTCTTCTTCGCCGAGACGATCCAGCACTATGCCGGCTAAATTATAGCGGTTCGCTAGGGCTATTACCTGATTCAACTGATCCAAGGATGAGATTCTCAGACCCCAATGCTCTCCTTTAAGATAAAACTGGTAATACTTTTTGCCGCTGTCGTCCGCAGTTAATCGCGCGCCGTGGCGGAACACTTTGGTCATCGCCTGCCCATGACTGAGCCTCTCCCAGGCGGAAGGATCAGCTTGATTCCACATCACACCATAGACCGGAACTGAGAGCAAAATTTTATAGGCAGGAACATAATGCAGCATTTGATGAATCAGACTTTCATACTGCTCTTTTTCCGAATCAATCAGGCTTGGATCAGGCTGGGCAATTTTAATAACCACCTGATCCACAATTCTGCTCACTTGAGCAAAGTCAATGCCCCCTAGCAAATTCCAGCGCGGCATCCCCAGGGTCAGGGTAACTAACAGGCGTTTATCTCCAAGCTGTTTTTTGATTCGCCGCAGCAGTTTGTAATAGCGAAAGCCATCAACCCGCGATACCTGTTCCCACGGCAGATAGATTCCATCCATTTTGCCCGCTGCCTCACTGCAGAATTTGAGGAAGTTTTTCCGCACCTTTCCCTTGGTTAAGATAGTGTGGATGCTGACTAACTCTTCGTCTTCAAATTCAACCTGAGCAATTTTAGGACCGGAAATAGACTTTGTTTGCGACGCAATTCCCTTTTCTGGATTGACTGAGATGAAGACACCTGTAATCAGCTCTTGGTTTACGTTGAAAGAGTCTAGAGCAGGCAGATCAAACCCTAATACACCCCAGACCTCCCGATCAAAAAATACTAACTGCTGCCCGGGATAAATTGACTTTTTGTGGTTGTCAATAAAAGCCTCCGGTCCCACTTGATATTGATCAGCAATATCCTGGAGGGTCTCCCCCGGCTGGACAAGATGGACCCGACGGGTTACCGGCAGATTGTCCTGTTTTAACAGGGCAAAGACTTCTTCCCCCGCAATACCGTCAATGCGCAGACGGTAATCCCTTTGAAAAAATTCCAGTGCTTCTTGAGTAAGATAACCAAAGATGTTATCGACTGGTCCCGGTTCGTAACCAAAGTCCTTGAGCTTCTGCTGCAGCTGACCCACATCAGTGCCCCGGGAACCAAGTTTTAAGACGCGTGTGCCCAATTTGATGTTTCTCTTTCTGCTCAACATACCCTCACGCCCTCTCTATAAAAACTATGAACCGGCATAAAAAAAAAGCACCGTTTTCACGATGCTTCGGTAGTGCTTTTTAGTCAGCCAATCCGGTTGTTATCAATGGTTAGTTCAACTGTCTCCGTCAGGATATCGGAATAAGTGTAGGACAATCTCCGCACGGCACTGGGTTTATCCAGCTTAATGACAAATATATTGGGATAGGTGCATTCCAGTATGCCTTCTGCTTCTACTATTTTTTTACGACCTCTGTTTGCCTTAAGTTTAATCTTTTTGCCAACATGCTCATCTAGATTGAGTTTGATTTGATCCAGCTGGTTGGTATTTGTTCGCACTATACTCACCTTCCTGTACTTTTATCAATTAAAACAAGTGCTGTTACTGGAGATAGGACTTAACAGGCAGCCACGACTTAATCGGGGGAAACCCCTGGCGCAGCTTTCCCCTAGTCTCAATTCCGCCAATGCCGTCTTTACCGCTGATGGTAGCATGGAACAGCTCTGGCAGATTGACTACTTGTGTAAACGGAGTATAGGCTAGCTTTTCTGCTACAAATACCGGGTCATAACAGTGAATCATCACTCGTTCTGGAGCACTGGCGAAATTTGCACCGGCTTCAATCAGACCTTCAAAGTGGCTTTGGCATGCGCCGGCAATAATCACTAATCCATCGCGATTGGAATCGTATAAACGAGCCTGTTTGACAGTCTCCACAAAATACTGACTGGAACGATAATTAATCAAAAAATCACGATTGCTGTTTTTCCGCAGCAGACCATCATGCCCCGTTATCACTAATATATCCGGATTGTATTTTTCCAATACAGACCTAATTTTTTTTGGCTGTTCCGGTTCAGGGATATGCAGTCCAATCACCGGCACATTCAAATTCCCGTACAGAGCTAAGCACTGATTGAGGTAGTGCTCCTCCCCATCAACATGCAGCACCCGACCTGGGACAGCTATAAAATCATGCTTCACTGCTTCTAACCGCAAGTTCCGCCGCTGCACAGGTTTAGTCCGCTGCAGCATTATTTGCGCAATAATCGATTTGATTGCCGACGGATTTGCCGGTTTGGTCCGATAATCTAAGACAATTAAATCATCGAGGGGACTGTCGGCTGCCAAGCGTACGTTTACGCCGATCAGCTGAGCAATCGGGGTTTCTGCATCAAGAATGCGCCGCACGTAAAAAACGATATCTTCACCATAAGAACGTCGAGTGACCATATCACCCACACTTACTTTTTTCATGGGGTCACCTCCGCCTTATCTACAGTTTATGAAAGCACAAAAAAGTAGTGCCTTCCTTAAGAGAAATAGGAAAGCACTACTGGTGCTCTGTAATTAATCGGCGCGTTAGTTCCGCAAACTGTGCCAATGAAAGAGCCTCACCACGAACTCCTTCCGGCAGGCCCAGCTCGGCTAAGATCCGCTCAAAACTAGAGGCTGTCACGCCCCACTGCTCGGTTAAAGCTTTCAAATTGTTTTTCAAAGTTTTCCGCCTTTGAGCAAAGCTGGCTTTGATTACTGCAAACAAAGCTTCCCGGTCTACCGCAACGGTTGGAGCGCGGGGAATCAGCTTGATAACAGCAGAATCAACCTCTGGGGCAGGGAGAAATACTGTCCTGGGAACTTTGGCGACAACCTCAACATCAGCATAGTATTCAACCATCAAAGTCAGCAGCCCATAATCCTTAGTCCCCGGTTGAGCCTGGATCCGGTCGGCAACTTCCCGCTGCACCATTACCACAATCGGATCGAAGCCAACACCACACTCTAAAGCTTTCATAATTAGGGGTGAGGTGAGATAATAGGGAAGGTTGGCCACTAAGCTGACCCGTTCGCCCTGCCAGCTGTGCTCTACTAACACTTGGTGCCAATCATACTGGAGAGCATCGCCGGCAATTAGATGGATGTTTTCACTGCTGGAATTCTCACGGAAAATCTGCACCAGGTCATGATCTATTTCAAAGGTGATTACTTTGCGGCATTCCTGAGCTAGAGCATGGGTTAATGTACCTAAGCCGGTTCCAATCTCTACCGCGTATTGATCTGCTCTAAGCTCTGCACTGGCAATAATTTTACTTAAGATATTGCCATCGACGAGAAAATTTTGGCCAAACCGCTTTTTAAAGCGGATCTCATACTCCCGCATCAGCGCTTTTACCACGCGGGGACTGGTCAATTTACTGTAATCCACTCTTGAACTTCCTTCCCTAGTTATTGTGGTCCCAAAACAGCAGATCCAGCTTACCATCAGTTAGTTCATTCAACTTCTGATTAATATATTGTTGATCATATTCATCAAGGTTATCCAAGAGGAGCAGAATCTCGTCAAACTGCTCACTGGTAATTAGTTCCTCTGCCAGCAGCTGTTCGCTAATTGCAATAAACCTTAACTTAACTCGTTCCAAATCTTCAAATAAGCCCATGGTTTCACCAACCTATTGAACAAATTCATCAATAAACCGCGTATATTCTTTGATAAACTTCAGTTTTACAGTCCCGGTGGGACCTTTTCTCTGCTTGGCAAAGATGATTTCTACCTCGCCTTTAGTACCTTCCGCTTCCGCTTGTTCAGGATTATAATAATCATCCCGGTATAAGAACATGACCACGTCGGCAAACTCCTCGATATTTCCAGAATCCCGCAGGTCTGACATCATTGGGCGCTTATTATCCCGGCTTTCTACTGAGCGATTCAGCTGCGAAATAAGGATGATCGGCACATCCAGCTCGCCAGCTAAATCCCGCAGTTCCCGCACAATCTCCCCGACAATTATGGACCAGGTCCGCCCTGAGGAACCTGCAGGAGGTTTGATCAGCTGCAGATAGTCGATTACTACCAAGCCTAAATCAGGTTGATTCGCTTTCACTTTACGGGCTTGGGCTCGAATTTCTGCACAGGACAAGCCCCGCTTATCCACAATTGTGATTGGCAGCTGATAAAGTTCGTTGAATACATTTTGAGCTAATGCAAACTGCTCATCGCTTAAGCGGGTTTGGTATTCAGACGAAGTAATTTCCACACCGCCCTCCTCTTTATAGCTGAAGAACTCAGACAGAACGATCCGGTCCCCAATCTGCTCATCATCCATCTCTAAACTAAAAATCAGCACAGGAATATTGCGCTTAGCCACATTGACAACCATATTTAGGGCAAATGCGGTTTTTCCCATGCTGGGACGGGCAGCTAAAATTATTAGGTCCTTTTTCTTAAAGCCTGTGGTCATGGCATCAATCGAGGGAAACCGCACCGACAATCCATAAGCACTTTCTAAACCTTGACGCCTTTCCACCAGCTTCAAATAGCATTTATTCAGCACTTCCAGCAACGATTTTGCATTAGACTCGCCATCTAAATGATTTTCAGTAGCAGCAAAGATTAGTTCTTGGGCTCGAGCTTGAATCTCAGATAGATCCTGACCTTCTTCATTGACAACTAAATTCTCGATTGTTAAGGCAGCTTCTAAGATCCGCCGCCGTCCCGCTTTATCCAAGAGCAGTTCTACACTGGGCTCCAATTCGCTGATGGCTACAATTGATTCAGTTAAACCCATCAGCACCTGCGCTGGATTGTCGAAGGCTTTTCTCCTGCGGAGTTCGCTGTATATCTGCGTATAGGAAATCCGGCCATTTTGAGCATATAAATAAAGAATCACTTCATAAATTGTGCGGTGCTCCGGATAGTAAAAATGCTCTGGCCGCAGTTTTTCAACTACATTATCAATTTCCTGGGGATATTTAATTAAAATACCCAAAACTCGCTTTTCAGCATCAATATCAACTGGTAAACTTTGGACAGATTTAGGAATTGAACTCATCAGGGAATAACTCCTTCCACTTACGCTCGGCCTCAGGATGGATCTGCGACTTAGATTGGGCCTGTTTCAAAACTTTAGCCAAATATGGTTTATCCAGCAGCTGCTGATAAGTGTACACGCCCTCCAGGGTCCAATGGCGCAGAATGCCTTCTAAGTAGCCCATATGGGGATTATCAATCGCCGAACACATCTCTTCTATAGCAACAGCCACCACTTCATGGGAAACATGCTTTGTCTCAACCCAGAACAACAGCCTCTGCATTTCCTCTGGACCAGGCGGTCCTACCTTGTTAGTCCAAAAATTGATCAGCCATTCAAACCCTTTCTGCTGTGGATCAAGCAGTTCTAATTCTGGTTCAACCTGCTTAATCTCGGGTATGCAGAGCTTGATCTCATAGCCTTCGTCGTTAATCCACCCATAGTCTGCCAGCCGAGTTAGAGCTTTGTTTACTTCAGTTTGACTGATATCCATAGCTTCGCTGATTAATGCAATATTTACAGGTTGATTCTGCTGCACAAACATGGCCATGTTAATCCATACCATGACCGCAGTAATTCCTAAAGTTTTCTGGGCAATCAGTAATTCGACTGGTATCTGCAGGGGCAGTTTTTCCAAACCCTTAATTACAATGCCATCTGAAAGTGTATCTGACATCATCCATCATCCTTTATTTGGATTGCATCAATAAGCGCTTCCCATTGTTGGTAATAATCCTCCAGCTCTGCCGTTAACTTATGATACTCAAGATTAATCTGTCTGATCTGCTCAGGATCTTGATAGAATTCTGGCTGAGCCATCTTAGCTTCCAATTCTGCTTTTTCTTGCTCACAGCGGAAAATCTCCGCTTCAATCCGCTCCTGTTCCTGTGCAAGCTTGCGCTTGCTTACTTGAGCTTGGGGCTTCGACTTTGGTTTTTCTGCTTTCGGCTTTTGCTGCTGTTGAGTTTTTAAGTGTTCACGATATTGCGAGTAATTCCCTGCAAACTCGGTGATTTTGCCATCCTCCAAAATCCAGATTTTGGTTGCCAGCAGATCAACTAAATAGCGGTCATGGGTAACAAACAGCATGGTACCGGAAAATTCACTGAGGGCAGATTCAAGAGCTTCGCGGGCGTAAATATCTAAGTGGTTAGTCGGCTCATCCAAAACTAAAAAGTTTGGGGCAGCAAGAAACAGCTTAGCTAATAAAAGGCGGTTGCGCTCACCGCCGCTGAGCACCTGAACCGGTTGAAAAACCTGGTCCCCTTTAAACAAAAACTGAGCCAAAATATTGCGGAGCTGACCATAATCTAAGTCGAAGGTCAGGTAAAGCTCATCTAATACTGTTTGATTGTGCTCAAATTCCAACTCCTGATCAAAATACCCCAGATCAACATTGGCACCCCACTCAATAGTTCCTTGATAGTCCAGACGGCCCGCAAGGATTTTCAATAGGGTGGACTTACCAGAACCATTAGCCCCCAGCAGGGCGATGCGGTCTCCTCTACGAATCTTTCCGCTCACATGATTCAGGACAATCTGATCATACTTTTTATAAATTTCGCTGAACTCCACCACTTTAACGCCTGTCTGCCGCCAAGGCTGGAACTTAAATTTCATGCTCTCCGGCTCACTGCTGACAGCAACCGGCTCTAGTTTAGCCAGTCTTTTTGCTAAACTCTTCGCCTGGGAAGCTCTGGTACCAGCGCCAAACTTCCTGATAAAAGCCTCTATTTTGGCAATTTCTTCCTGCTGTTTTTCAGCCTGATGCCTGGTTTGGGCAATCCGCTCCTGACGCTTGGCCAAATAGGCAGAAAAACCGCCTTTATATTGATACATTTGGTGGTCTGCCATTTCCCAAATTCGATTCGCAAAGCGATCGAGAAAGTAGCGGTCATGGGACGCAATAATTACCGCATTGGGATAACCTTGTAAAAAACCTTCCAACCATTCAAGAGCATCCAGATCAAGATGGTTTGAAGGCTCGTCCAAAAGCAGCAGATCTGGTTCCTCCAAGAGCAGGCGGGCCAGTTGAGCCCGCACCCGCTGTCCACCGCTTAACGCCTGCAGCGGCTTCGGTAAATCATCAAGGGTTAAACCTAAACCCAGCACTGTGCTGTGGATCCGGGCCTGATAAGTATACCCGCCCTGATCCTCCCACTGCTGCTGGATCTTAGCATACTGATCCATTTTGGCCTCCAACAGCTCCGGATCCTGATAGATTTCCGGCGAAGCCAGCTCCTGCTCCAAACGGTGCATCTGGTCCTGCACTGCGAGCAGATCTGCGAAAGCTTCGGTTAAATACTCGGCGAGGCTGAGTTCAGTTCGAGGCAGCATCTGCTTCAGATAGCCGATATGGTAATTCTGGGGCTTAACCAATTCACCTTCATCCTGGAGATCTTCACCAGAAAGAATTCGCAGTAAAGTGGTTTTTCCTGTTCCATTAGCGCCAACCAGACCGATATGTTCACCTTTATTAATTACAGCTGAAATTTGGGCAAAGATCAGCTGGCCGGCGTGATATTTCGTAAGATTGTTGATCTGCATGGTGAATCCTCCTGCATAATTAAATACAACATTACCCTGTGCAATTCCTGTCGCATAGAATATGGGAGGGAGGTTGCATGATGTTTACCTGTGGGATGATTGAAAAAAAGGATCGCGAATACGATAATTTCATAATTTCCCATCCTTATGGTCATCTGTTCCAATCCTACGCCTGGGGCGAGCTGAAAAGATTTTATGGATGGCAGCCGATCCGGCTGCTGATTCGCGACCGCAGCCAAATTGTGGCAGCAGTTTCCCTTCTAAACCACCAGCTCTTCAACAATTATTCGTTTCTCTATGCGCCCCGAGGTCCGGTAATGCATTTTGACCAAGTCCAGCTCCTGGATTTCCTGCTGGATAAGATCGCAGCAATCGCCAAGTCAACAAACGCAGTTTTTCTCAAAATCGATCCAGCCCTGTCAAAGCTGGCGAGCAGACCCCGGGAAAAACTTGTCAAAAGCGGTTTCAAACAGGTTTGGAGTGGAAGACCGCAGAAAAGCTTACAGCTGGCAGAAGTTTACCGCATCCATCTGCCATATCAAAATAAATCCCATATCACTTTGATCAAAAGTATGGGAAAGCTGAATAACCTTACCGTGGAGCACAACACCTCCATGGATAAACTAAAGGTCTTTTACGCCCTGCTGCTGGAATACAGCGAACTGACTGATGTTAAAGTCAGGGCCTTTGAATATTTCCAGCGCTTGTGGATGCTGATGCAGGAGTTTGGAGTCCACCTCTTTCTAGTGCGGCAGAAAAATTACGTCATTGGTGCTAGTTTGCTGGTCAGTTTCGGTTCAACCTGCTACAGCGTGTATACAGTTTACCGCCAGCGGCATCTCGGCTTATATCCTGAATCATTTCTGCATTTAGCGATCATGGATTGGGCAGCGGCAAGCGGCTACAAGATTTACGAAATCATGGATACCCTGCTGACAACAAAACAGACGAGCAGTGACACTCGTCTGTTCAGTTTCCCGATTGAACCATATACCTATTTAGGAGAATTTGATTTAATTTACCGCCCCTATCAGTATAAAATCTGGAATCTGCTCTATCCAGTCTATAACTGGTCTGTTAAGAATTAATTGAGATGCGCCGCCGCCTTTTGTCTTGATGCCGCTCAAGGGCAAGTTCGATTAAGCGATCTAACAAGTCGCTGTACTGTAAACCTGATGCCTCCCACAATTTTGGATACATTGAAATCTGGGTAAAACCAGGAATGGTATTAATCTCATTGACATAAATTTGGCCCTCTGCAGTTACAAAGAAGTCTACCCGTGCCATACCAGCGCAATCTACCGCTTTAAAGGTTTTAACAGCATAATCACGGATCGCCTGTTCCTGATCGGCTGTCAGATCAGCTGGGATTATCAGCTGAGATTTATTGTTGATGTACTTATCTTCATAATCATAAAACTCACTCCCGGGAACAATTTCCCCAAGGATTGAAGCCTCCGGATCATCGTTACCTAAGACGCTGCACTCTATTTCCCGCGGTGCTGTTAATGCCTGCTCTACCACCACCCGCCGGTCAAATTCACAGGCATAGTTTATCGACGCAGTTAACTGCTGGCGGTTAGCTGCTTTGGTAATCCCTACACTGGAGCCTAAATTAGCTGGTTTAACAAAACAGGGATAGTCAATTTCAGTTTCAATCAAGGCAAGGATCGGTTCCGGATCCGCTTCCCACCTGCTGCGGATAACAGTTTCCCATTTTAGGAGCGGCAGTCCTGCTTGTGCCAGTACTGTCCGCATTAAACCTTTATCCATCGCTACAGCGGAACCAAGCACTCCTGCACCGACATATGGAAGATCCGCTAATTCCAGCATCCCCTGGATTGTTCCATCTTCACCATGGGGACCGTGGAGAACTGGAAAGATCACGTCAAAATATCGAGTGTTGATATTAGGATCTGGAAGCAGGGGAAACTGATCTGGCTCCACAGTGAGACTGCTGATGGCAGGCTGGTTTAAATCTGCGGAACCTAGCATTCGAGCCGCTTGATCATTAAATACCCACCCACCATCTTTAGTGATCCCGATTAAAAAGATTTCATATTTTTGGGGGTTTAGGGCAGAAACTACTGATCGAGCAGACATTAACGACACTTCATGCTCACCCGATCGACCGCCAAAAATTACCCCGACACGCAGCTTAGACATAAAATATCCTCCCTATAATATATCTGAATAACATTCATAACAGATCATAATTCGCAGAATAACTTCTCTGCTCCTGTCAGAACTTACCGCTGAATGAAGGAACCACTTAATAATATGTAGAAGAAAACGATATGATTTGTTAAGGGGGTCACACAGTGAAAGCAAAAATGACAAAAACCGTAAAGAAAAAAGACGATGGCCGCTACATTATCTTTTATACCTTTACCAAAAAAAAGGAGAAATAAACGATGTCAGAACTAAGATGGAACCCTCAATTACAGCAGTGGGTAATAGTTGCAACCCACCGTCAAGATCGAACTTATAAACCACCGGCGGAGTTTTGTCCCCTCTGCCCAACTAAACCGGGAGCGTTTCCCACAGAAATTCCTGCTGAAGACTATGAAATCGTAGTCTTTGAAAACAAATTTCCATCCCTGAAGACTCCACCACCAGAAATGGCTGTGGAAGGCTCTGATCTGTATCCAGTAAAACCGGCTGAAGGGATCTGCGAAGTGATCTGCTATTCGCCCAATCACACCCTGACCCTCGGGGAAGCTCCAGTAGAGCATATTTACAATCTAATCCAGGTGTGGACAGATCGCTATCAAGAGCTGGGATCCAAACCGGAGATAAACTATGTGTTTATTTTTGAAAACAGGGGCGAAGCAGTGGGTGTTACCTTACATCATCCCCACGGACAGATCTATGCCTTTCCTTTTATCCCGCCAACACCGGAAAAAGAGCTTGCCGCGGCAAAGCAGCATCACGAAAAACACGGCCGCTGCTTATACTGCGATATCTTAAAACAGGAGCGGGAAGACCGGAAGAGAATCGTGTGCGAAAACGCTAATTTCACAGCCATGGTTCCTTTTTACGCCCGCTATCCTTATGAAGTGCATATTTTGGCCAACCGCCACGTGGGCGCCCTGACTGATCTGACTGAACAGGAACAGTGGGATTTGGCGGAGATCTTAAAAGAATTAATCACCCGCTATGATAATCTCTTCGGTTTTCAGCTGCCTTACATAATGGTACTGCATCAAAAACCGACCAAAGGTGATTACCCAGAGTATCATTTCCACTTCGAATTTTATCCGTTTAACCGCACTGAAACCAAGCTTAAGTATCTTGCCGGAGTGGAATCCGGTGCGGGAACTTTTATTACTGATATGAGTCCGGAAGATCAAGCTGAACGACTGCGAGGTGTAAAAATATGAATGCCAGAGAAATCGCTGCTGCCTTTCGCCAGCAGTTCCCGGAAGCAGCCGAACCGGTCGTAGTAAGGGCACCGGGACGGGTTAATTTAATTGGAGAGCACACAGACTACAATGATGGGTTTGTGCTGCCGATGGCTATCGATGCTCAAATTCTATTAGCCGGTTCTGTCCGCGATGATCAGCAGGTGCAGATCTATTCCTTAGATTTTCAGGAAGGTACTTCATTTGACCTAAATGATTTTTCCCAAAGCACCACTGCTCCATGGAGTAATTATATTCGCGGCGTCTGCGCCATGTTCCTAGAAACTACACCCCTTAAGGGGATGAATATTGTCCTTTCTGGTAATGTACCTCAAGGAGCAGGATTATCATCATCAGCTGCTTTAGAAGTTGGTACTGCGCTCTTGATCCGTACCCTTAACAACTTAGATACACCAGCAGTAGAACTGGTGAAGCTGGCTCAAAGGGCAGAAAATGAATTTGTCGGCGTCGCCTGTGGAATCATGGATCAGTTCATTTCTATGCTCGGCAAAAAAGATCACGTCCTCTTTTTAGACTGCCGGTCCCTAGAATATGATCTGGTTCCAGCTCCCTTTGGGGCAAACCAAGCGAGCATTGTTGTAATCGACAGCGGTGTCAAACGGGGCTTGGTCGATTCTGAATACAATCTCCGGCGCAGTCAGTGTGAAGCAGCTGTCTCAGAACTGAAAAAGAATCTCCCAGAGATCAAGGCCTTAAGAGATGTTGGAGTGGAGCATCTTGATCTAATCAATCAGCTTGAGCCTGAACTGCAGAAACGGGCTCGCCATGTGGTTACCGAAAACCAGAGGGTATTGGATGCAGTAAAGCTGCTGCGGGATGGCCAAATTCAAGAATTTGGCCAGCTGATGAACGAATCCCATGCCAGCTTAAGGGATGACTATCAAGTCAGCTGCCCAGAACTGGACCTGCTGGTTGAGATTGCCCAATCAGTACCGGGGGTTTACGGGTCGAGAATGACCGGTGCAGGCTTTGGCGGCTGCACTGTAACATTAGCGGCCAACGACAGCATCGAACAACTGAAAGCTGCGGTGCTGGATCAATATCCGAAGCAGACTCAGTACACTCCCCGCATTTATGTTTTCAACGCCAGTGAAGGAGCAGAAAAACTCACATTTTAGATTAGAAAAAGCCTCCCTATCTTCACCGCATTCAAGATAGGGAGGCTTTTACTGCTTGATACATAATTTCTGCCGGCGGAGTAATCCCCCACCAAAACTCCCACGCCTTAACAGCCTGCCAAACCAGCATCCCCACACCGTTCTGCACACGACAGCCAATTTGTTCCGCAGCTTTTAACAGCTGGGTCTTTTCCGGATTGTAGATAATATCGATCACCAACTGGTGCGGTGCTAATAAGCTTGGTGCCAGAGGCGTCTGCCCTAAATTTTGGGCCATGCCTACAGATGTTGTGTTCACTACCACCTCAATCTCATCCATAACCGGTTCCAGCGCAGCTGAATTTAGGGGAACCACCTCCAGCTGGGTTCCAAAGCGATTTAGTGAATGGACCAGCTGCTCTGCCCGTTCTAGTGTGCGGTTAGTAATATAAACCTGACACTGTTTGTTCAAAAGAGCAGCTGTAACCGCCTTAGCAGCGCCACCTGCTCCCACAATCAAAACTGTCTTGCCCCTGAAATCATACCCGAGTTCATACTCGGCAGCAGCCATAAAGCCTTCCCCGTCTGTGCTGTGCCCGATGATCCGATCTTCCGTGAACTTAATGGTATTAACCGACTGAACTGCCTCAGCTTCATCGGTCAGTTCAGTTAAGTAGGGCAGAACTTTTTCTTTATAGGGCACAGTAATGTTAAGACCAGTAAAGCCAAGGGCCTGCGCTCCATAGATAGCCTGGGACAGCTGGTCTGCTTCTACCAAGAACGGCAGATAGAGAGCACTGCGGCCGACAGCCTTAAAGGCAGCACTGTGCATTACGGGAGATAAAGAATGGCCAATCGGATTACCAATAACTCCTAAAAGTTCCATTATCCCACCTCACGTTCACTGGCAGTATGGGAAAAAAGCTGTTCTAACAGTTCTTCTACATCAGCGACACCAACGATTTCAATACCATAATCAATATTTGCTGCTGCATCTAAATTGTCTGCCGGTATGAAAACTCTCCGCATCCCAGCCCGCTTAGCACCATAGATCTTCTCAGGAATACCGCCAACAGGCTTGATTTTACCCTGAAGCGAAATTTCACCGGTTATTGCCACATCCTGAGGCAGCGGCACTTGTTTAACAGCAGAATAGATTGCCAGCAAAATTGCCGTTCCAGCTGAGGGTCCATCGATATTACCACCGCCGATGATATTGACGTGCAGATCATAGCTGTTCAGTTCTTCCCCTGTTAAAAGCCTAAAGACGCTGGCTGCATTAAAAACGCTGTCTTTAGCCATACTTCCGGCAGTATCGTTAAAACGAACTATCCCTTTATCGGCTTGAGCAGCGGGAAAGGCAACTGCTTCAATTTCCAGTACTGAACCTAAAAATCCGCTTACACCTAATCCGAAGGTGCGGCCAACTTCAAATTTACTGGACGCTTTTATGTGATTCAGCGGCGTTAACCGGGCACCATTAATCACTGCCATCAAATCTTCCTTGGTAATTGTCACCTCAGTCATACTGCTGCCTGCTTCATAACCGCGAAACAGCGCAGCACTGTAGGCATCAGCCAGCAGACGCACTGCTTGTCTGCCTTCTATTGTATACTGGGCAATCATTTTGCACAGCTGCGGATCCAGATTGATATCCAGCCGCTGTGCCGCAGCGGCAACAATATCTTCGATATCTTTTTCGGAAAGCGGCTCAAAGAAAATTTCTGCACAGCGGGACCGCAGAGCGGGATTAATTTCGGTTGGATCTCTTGTAGTCGCACCAATCAGAATAAAATCTGCCGGTGCTCCATCGGTAAAGAGTTTTTTAATCCACTTTGGTACTCTCGGATCATCGGGATCAAAATAGGCGGAATCAAACATCACCCGTTTATCCTCAAGTACTTTCAGCAGTTTATTCTGAAGCAGGGGATCTAACTCCCCAATCTCATCAATGAACAGCACGCCTCCATGGGCTTTCGTCACCAACCCCAATTTTGGTTCGGGAATAGCCCCGTCTGCTAAGTCCCGCCTTGCCCCTTGATAAATCGGATCATGGACAGAACCTAGGAGGGGATTGGTAATCTCCCTGGGATCCCAGCGAAGGGTTGTACCATCAACTTCTACAAACGGAGCATCTTCCTCAAAGGGAGTATACGGCCGAGTTTTAGCGTAATCCAGCGCCAACCGCGCTGCAGTAGTCTTACCTACTCCTGGAGGACCGTAAATAATGATATGCTGCGGAAAAGGAGAACTGAGCTTACTCAGGAGTGCTGTCAGGGCATTTTTTTGTCCGACAATTTGCGACAGGTCTGAAGGCCGCATCAAATCCACTGCTGACGCAGACAACTGCTTGGCTTCGAGCATTTCTAATTCTGCGTATTTTTTCAAAGTCTGGGCGTTGTCCGCACCGAGTTCTTGTTTGATCACTTCAGCTTGAATCTCCTGCAGGTATTCTTGATGACGCTCCTGCATCAGCGCTGCTACTTTTGCTTCTAACTCTTTTTCTACTGCATGCTTGGCAAGCATGTAAGCTATGTTGTTTTCAAGATCATTCACAACTGCATCAAATTCCGATTCTGTGTATTCCTTGTTAATGGTAGGATCGTCATAAACTAACCGCGCCAGCGCTGTCAGGCGCTCCGAGATTTTATTAGAGTCCATTAGATCCAGGGCATTGAGCTTGCCGGCTTTCAGCACTAACTGCTCTGAACCATGCAGCTCACTTAAGAGATCAAACATGACAGATATCTTGTGGTTGATGCTGTTTTCGTCGAACTCTAGATGATCTAAACCTTGGTTTTTCGATTCCACAAACATGCTGATAATTCTCCTTAACCTTCAATAACTTGCACAATAACCTCTGCTTTAACTTTGGGATGAATGCGAAGAGTAACAGAATAGTTTCCTAAGCTCTTGATTGGCTCTTCCAGCTCGATTTTCCTCTTGTCAATTTCAACCTTATACTGGCGTTTTAAGCGGTCAGCAATATCTTGATTGGTAATTGAGCCAAATAGTTTTCCTGCTTCGCCTACTTTAGTGGCTATCTGTAATTTCTGTCCATCTAATTTGGCAGCAACAGCTTGAGCCTCCTTCAGCTCCCGTTCCTGCCTCTGCCGCTTAGCTTTGTTCTCTAAACTCACCTGCTTGAGGTTGCCTTTTGTGGCTTCCACAGCTAAGCCGCGGGGGATTAAATAGTTGCGGGCATAACCTTCCGCAACGTCAACAATATCACCTTTTTTACCTAAACTTTTCACATCTTTTTGCAGAATAACTTCCATGCTATTTATCCTCCTTATCTTCCATATTCAGCTTGCGGATATCAAACCAGGTATCCAGGACTCCTAACATAACAAGAATATTAAAGATTAATACATTGCCTGTGAGCAGCAGTACAGCAGTGATAAAAATCCGAAAGCCCTTTCTGATTTCCGCTTGAGTGAGATAATACCACAGGATGGCTAAGCCTTGGATAAAGAATGCACCAGAAAAGAAGAGATCCACGTTAACAGCGAGCGCCTGCATAATCTGGCTGGGAAAATAGGCATAAACTATTGTCAGCGCCTTCCCGATAATATAGCCCCAGACAAAATGCCAGGGAAGCTGCCAGCGAATAAACGGCGGTACTTTGGGAAGGGACACTCCAAATCGTTTGAAAACTATGTTCATAAACATTAAACAAAGTATCGTCTCAAATAAACTAAGGGCCAGAATTGAAAGGGGCAGCAGCACAGCAAATAGAGAAGGCATACTGCTGAAAAGTTCGGTATACTGGTCAAGCAGCTCTGACGGCATGTCCGAAGCCTGCCACAACTCTAGTGCCTGCCGCGAAACTCTTTCCCATACCTGAGTGAAATCTGCAATGATATTATAATCAGCAATAAGTGATAATGCAGCCAAGCGCAGAATTGATGCCAGCACCGCCGCTCCAGCGCCAATTATGAAAGTACGGGCAAAGCTGAGATTTTCTTTAATTGCCAAACCAAGGACTATCCCGATAAACCCAACAATTAATATTTCTAGTCCCAGCAGCGGCATCATCAGCAGCAGAGAAGCAACAGCTGCCGATGCAAAGGCTACCAGCATCCCTGTTTTTAGGTTATGGCGATAAACTATTACTGCCAGCGGCACAGGAATAAAGAAGCTGAATAAACCAAATGTGAAGCTGAGGAGACCCAGGAGCACAATAATTCCCGCTGACACTGCTCCTTCGGTTACCGCACTCGTTTTCAATGCCTGTTCACCATCCCACCAGATTCTAACTCATACTGTACTTCTCTATGTTCTAATATAGTCCTGCCGACCAGATCTGCGGTAAAAAAAGGGAGCAGCTTTGCTGCTCCAACTTTTACTCTACTGTATAAGGCATCAGTGCCATTTGACGAGCGCGTTTAATCGCAACTGTCAACTGACGTTGATGAATTGCGCAGTTACCGGAAATGCGGCGCGGTAAAATTTTGCCCCGCTCAGTCACATATTTGCGCAAGCGGCCGGCATCTTTGTAGTCTACCTGCTCAATTTTATCAACGCAGAAGGCACAAACCTTTCTTCTGCCTCTACGACCTCTATCTCTGGCCATAATCCTGCCTCCAAATCTATTTGATTAAAATGGAACATCATCAAATCCTGATTCGGACGGAATGGTCATGTTTTGATCACGATTTGGCCAATCAAGGAATTGGACCTGGTCAGCCACCACCTCGGCAGCCTTACGGCGAATTCCATCGCGATCATCATAAGAGCGGATCTGCAGTCTTCCTTCAACTGCAACTAAGCGGCCTTTATTGAGATGATTAGCACAAGTTTCGGCCAATTTGCGCCAAGTGACAATATCAATAAAATCTGTCTCCCGCTCACCATTTTGGGAAGCGAAAGACCGATCAACAGCTATCGTAAAAGAAGTCACAGCAATTCCACTCTGAGTGTAACGCAATTGAGGATCTGCGACCAACCGCCCAATAAGGATTATGCGATTCAACACTTAAAAATCACTCCTTCGCTCATTCTTTACCTGTGCGAACGAGCAGAAAACGAAGAACTTCTTCGGTAATCTTGAGAACACGATCGACTTCGGTAGTCGCTTCGTTATCTGCTTTAAATGTGATTACCACATAGAAGCCTTCGGTGTGATCCTGTACCTCATAAGCAAGTCTGCGCTTACCCCATTTGTCGATATTTTCAATTTCACCGTTTCTGGATGTTACAATCTCAGTAGTTCTTGCAATTAACGCATCTACTGCTTCCTCTTCCAACTCAGGGCTTAACAGCAGCATTAATTCATAGGTACGCACCGATGGCTCACCTCCTCCCTCTGGACTAGCGGCCCTAGAGTATTCTAGGGCAGGGCCTGTCTTATTATATCACTGTCAACTAAGATAAGTCAAACATTGAAATGAAATAAAATTACATCGCCATCCTGCACCTGATAATCCTTACCTTCTAAGCGCACTGCACCCTGTTCCTTAGCTTTCGCCAGCGAACCACAGGCAATCAGCTTGTCCGCTGAAATCACCTCAGCCTTGATAAAACCGCGTTCCATATCAGTATGAATTTTACCAGCTGCTTGAGGAGCTGTTGTTCCACGGGGAACAAGCCAAGCCCGGGATTCCGGTCCTTTAATGGTATAAAATGTAACTAAATTTAATAATCGGCGTCCGGCCTCAATTATCCTAGTCAAACCAGAAGCATCCAATCCAAATTCAGCTAGATATTCCCGAGCCTCATCGGGACTTAAAGCGGCCAGCTCTGCTTCCAAAGCAGCACAAACCATCAGTACCTCACAGTTTCGCACCGCGGCTTTTTCCCTTAAAGGCTGCAGCAGCTGTTCTGTCTCTTCAGGATTAAGCAGCTGATTCTCATCAATATTAATTAAATATAAAACCGGTTTTGCGGACAGCAGCCGCAAATCCGGTGGAAGCTTGTCAGCATCAATTAAATCAATTCTGCCTTCATTCAAATGCTGTTGAGCTTCCTGCAGTACCTTCAGTTCCTCAGCATACTTCCGTTCACCCGTTTTCAGCATGCGGGTTACCCGCTCAATCCGATTCTCAAGGCTTTGGAGATCAGCCAGGATCAGTTCAGTTTCCACTAGTTCTAAATCCCTGAGGGGATCAACGCTTCCCTCTACCGAACTAACATTGGGATCGGTAAAAGCACGAATCACATGGATAATGGCATCAACTTCCCGAATATGGGATAAAAATTTATTGCCCAATCCTTCCCCTCTGCTTGCCCCCCGCACCAGACCAGCAATATCGACAAATTCAATCACTGCGGCTGTTGCTTTCTCCGGCTGCACTAAATCAGTCACAGCTAAAAAGCGCTGATCTGGAATCATCACCACACCAACATTTGGTTCAATTGTGCAAAACGGATAATTGAGGGCAGGTACGTCTGCTCGCGTTAAAGCGTTAAATAAAGTAGACTTTCCCACATTGGCCAAACCAACAATTCCTATCTGCATAAGCTTGTGACACCCACCCTTCAGCAAATTCACATTCTCTATTTGTTCGGGCCAGCCAAAATATCGGCAATAATTTCTTCTTTCAGCTGTTCAAATCTACTGAAGTCCATATAGCGGACATAATTCAGTTCTAAATCATCATGGGTCGATTTTGCCCGCCGCAGCTGCCGCAGTGCTAAATTTACCAGTTCCTCAAACAGCACAAAGTTTTTATGCAGGGTATGCTGATAATGACTTCGCTGATAGTGATCCAGGAAATCGTTGAGGTTAATTACTTCTGCACTGCTTTTTTCATAGATATGGGGCGGATAAGAAGATATAATCGCTGTACCTAATTGGGGCAGCGCCAAATGATCAATTCTGCTGGGATCAAGGGGACAGTGATAAGCTTCAACATCATAGCCTTTAACAACAGCATAATCAGCAATCCGCTGGGTTACCAAATCTCTGCCGGCGCCCGGCTCCCCCTTAATGATGAATTGAGTAGGGAAATCCTCCATAATACTGTGCAGCTCATTAACTGTTCCCTGCGGTGTATAAGCAGAGGCAAATAACCGCCTGATGCTGCCCAGTCGGCTGCGGTCTTCTTTATTAGCAAAAATCTCATCGATCAGGTTCTTAATCACTTGGTTAACTTGAGCAAAATCCATGCAGCTTTTATTGATCTCGCTGGTATCGTCATAAAGTTCTTTGGCAGCACGCAGATAGCGATAGGCCCGGGGATAGCACGCCTTATTTTCATTGGTCAGCTCAATAATCTGCTGACGCCGGCTGGTAACCTGATCAACATCCCAAAATTCGCCTAGATTGATCATCCGCTCTACACAACCGGGATATTGCGGCTCAATAATATGGGGTGCTGTACCATCAACGATCGCCGCTTTCAGTGCGGGTATCGCCACTCCATCTAGGGAGTCCGCATCTGAGCTGCAGTGAAACTGCTCGATATCATAACCTAAAGCATGCAGATGCTCTGCAATTTTAGTCATCAAAGTAGATTTGCCTGTGCCCGGTCCACCTTTTAGGATATAGACACGGTAAGGCATACCGCTGACAATCTGATCAAAAAACGAATAAAACCCTTGTGGTGTAATGCCGCCTGCAAAAAACTTCCGAATTCGACCCACTTTTTAACCCCTTTCTCGCAAGATCACATCTTAGTATATGCGAGCTGCGAAAAAGCGTGCAGTTTGTTTAAGGGGTTTTAACTTCCTTCACCTGTTTTACCAGCTTAACGCGGGGAACCAGAATTACTCGTTCGCAGGTTAAACACTTTAAGCGCATATCAACTCCGGTTTTCATTACTTCCCATTCGTCGCCACCGCAGGGATGTTTTTTGCGCAGGCGTAAAATATCTCCCACATTGTACATAACGGATCCCTCCACCTTAATTATAGCCGATAGTTATTTTGGATTCAAAAATATTTGCCAGGACTGGCAGGTTTTTACCCCCTGCTACCGAATAGTGTACTAAGTGTTTTAAAATGGTTATGAGAGGGGAAGATGATTCGTTGAAACTTAACAAACTGTCGTTCGTATTAATTTTCGCACTGCTGTTAGCTAACACATCAGTTTTAGCTGCCGGTAACGATGAAATCGTTGCCACTGTCAATGGACAGGAAATCACCTTAGCTCAGTTTTATCAAGCACTGGAACAGGAAGCCGGACCATTCGTGTTGAGTCAGCTGATTATTAAGGAATTAGTGGCACAAAAACAAGAAGCATTAGGCGTATCAGTAGATCCGTTCGATTTTCAATTACTCTTCGCCAGCATTGTTTCCCAGCTGGGCGGAGAAGCTGGATACATGAATTATTTATACCAGCTCGGCATGACTGACGCAGAATTTAGAGAGCAGTTAGAGTTTGAACTGACTTTAAGCATGCTGGCTTATGAAGAGACTACAGTCACTCCCGAGCAGGTTATTGAATTTTTCTCAGAAAACAAAGATTATTTTGATCAGCCGGAATTAGTACGCGCCAGCCATATTCTTGTCACCACTGAAGCGGAAGCGGATCAACTGCTTGCCCTTTTGGAGCAAGGAGCTGATTTTGCCGAATTAGCCCAAGAACACTCCCTCGACACTGGCAATAAAGATTTTGGTGGCGATTTAGGTTATTTCCCCAAAGGCACAATGGTACCTGAGTTTGAAACCCTTGCTTGGAGCTTGGATATCAACAGCTATGATAAGGTTGAAACTACTTATGGGTGGCATGTAGTCTTAGTCACTGATAAATTGGAAGCCCAACCCGCAGACCTTGACGCCCAGTGGGACTATGTAGAACAGGTTCTGATTGAATACCTTTCCAATGATTTAAGTGCTTATCTCCGCAAACTGGAAGAAGAAGCTGAAATTGTGATTCTTAGAGAAGGCTATCAATAAAAACTTCCTAAACGACAGAAAAAGACGTCAGCCGCAAAAGGGGCTGACGTCTTTTTAATACTTCAAAATCGGTTGGCGGGCTGCTTTCGTTTCATCAAGTCGCTTCACCGGTGTTAAAGTCGGAGCTGACTTTAACTGCTCCGGATTCCTTCTTGCTTCCTCAGCGATAGTTTTCATTGTTTGGATAAAGACATCGAGGGTCGCCTTGGACTCTGTTTCGGTAGGTTCAATCATAATTGCTTCCTCGACAATCAACGGGAAGTAGATCGTTGGGGCATGCACCCCATAATCCAGGAGTCGCTTAGCAATATCCAGAGTGGAAACCCCCAATTCCTTCTGGCGCTTTCCTGAGAGGACAAACTCATGCATGCAGGTGCGATCATAGGGCAGGTAATAGTCATCCTTAAGCTGATTCATCACATAGTTTGCGTTCAGTACTGCATTTTCACTGACAGATTTTAGCCCTTCTGCACCTAACCTGCGGATATATGAGTAGGCCTTAACCAGCACCCCGAAGTTTCCGTAAAAGGCTTTGATCGGTCCAATGCTGTGTTTGGGAGTGGCAAAATGATACCGGCCATCGCTGTACTCAACTATAGGACTAGGCAGGAAGTCCACTAGTTTTTCGCTGACTACAATCGGCCCGGCACCTGGTCCCCCACCACCATGGGGCGTGGAGAAAGTTTTATGCAGATTAAAATGGACAATATCAAAACCAGTATCACCCGGTCGGGTTATGCCTAAGATTGCATTTGCATTAGCTCCGTCATAATAGAGCAGACCGCCTGCATCGTGAATGATTGCAGCAATTTCTTCAAGATTTTCGTCAAACAGGCCTAATGTATTGGGATTAGTCAGCATTAAGCCGGCAGTTTGAGGTCCAACCATCTCCCTTAAAGCTGCAACATCGACTCCCCCACGCTGATCTGAGGGAACCTCTTTCACCGTAAAGCCTGCCATTTGCGCGCTGGCTGGATTGGTACCGTGGGCTGAATCTGGGATAATAATCTCCCGCCGCTGATCTGCTTCACCATTAAATTTATGATAAGCCTTGATAATCAAAAGCCCGGCTAATTCACCATGGGCGCCAGCAGCCGGCAGAAGCGAAGATTTAGCTAAACCGGCTATTTCAGCGAGACACTGATCCAATTCATACATCAGCTGGAGCGCCCCTTGAACCGTGCTTTCAGGCTGCCGCGGATGAATCCGACTGAAACCCGGCAGAGCTGCAATATCTTCATGAACGCGGGGATTATATTTCATGGTACAGGATCCCAATGGATAAAAACCAACATCCACACCATGATTTTTCCGGGATAACTGAGTAAAATAGCGCACTACCTCAGGCTCAGTTACCTGCGGCAGCCCCGGTTCAGTTTCACGCAGGTACGAACGGGGTATCAATTCATCCAGGGAAACCTCCGGCACATCAAGTTTCGGCAGAGTGTAACCGCACCGCCCCGGCTTTGACATTTCCAACAGCAGCATCTAACGACACCCCCTTAGCAATTCCACGAACTGATCCATTTCAGCTCGGGTACGCGCCTCTGTCACCGCGATCAGTACGCAATCGGCCAGTTCAGGAACTGCCGATTTGAGTGGAAATCCACCGAGATATCCTTGTTCCAACAGACGTTCATTCACTTGTTCCCAATCTACATCTACTTGGAGCACAAATTCCTTAAATACTGGTGCATTAAACCGCAGTTTAAATCCGGCCTCTACTAATTTTCGGCGCAGATACGCCGTTTTTTGCGCGCACTGATAGGCTACCTGTTTGATTCCTTCATTACCCAATAAAGCCAGATAGATGGTAGCAGTTAAGGCATTCAACGCTTGATTTGTACAGATGTTTGAGGTCGCTTTTTCGCGTCTGATATGCTGTTCCCTGGCCTGCAGTGTCAAGACGTAGCCAACATTTCCATCCCGATCTGTTGTCTGGCCGACTATTCTCCCGGGCATTTTGCGGATCAGCTTGGTACCATTCACCGCAAAGAAGCCAACGCTCGGTCCGCCAAAGCTGATGGGATTGCCTAGACAGCCAGCATCACCCACAACGATGTCCGCTCCATATTCACCAGGAGATTTCAGCAGGCCGAGACTGATCGGATCAACCGCCATTACCAAAAGTCCGCCAGAACCTTTGATCCAGCTGGCAATTTGTTCCACATCCTCAAGGGCGCCAAAAAAATTCGGTTGTCCTACAATCATACAAGCTAGCTCTGAACCTGTCTTTAGATCAAATGCATCTAAAGCAATCTGTCCGGTGTCAGAACCGTAAGGCACTCTAATTAACTCAATGTTCTGACTTCCTAAATATACTTCGAGAATATCCAGCCACTGGGGGTCAAGATTGGCAGCGGCAGCAACTTTACTGCGGCGGGTAATGTTGCAGGACATTAATGCAGCTTCCGCCAGTGCAGTCGCACCATCATACATTGAAGCATTGGCTGCCTCCATACCGGTCAAGTTTGCTATTAAAGTTTGGAACTCGAAAATTGACTGAAGCACTCCCTGGCTGATTTCTGCCTGATACGGTGTATACGCAGTCAAAAATTCACCGCGGCTGGTCAGGTGGGAAATTACCGCAGGGACAATATGGTCGTATGCGCCAGCGCCCAAAAACGAAACACACTGATCAAGATTGATATTCTGCTGCGCAAGTTTACCCATATAGCGCAGCAGTTCAGGCTCAGTGAGGGCTTCTGGTAAATCGAGTGGTCTCTGCAGGCGTAAATGTTCTGGTATATCTGCAAATAGATCTGCTATCTGATTCATTCCAAGGGACTGGAGCATCTGCTGCTGCTCTTCGGGGGTATTGGGAATATAGGGCACCATTATACCTCCTTCAAATAGCTCTCATACTCCTCAGCAGTCATTAAATTAGAAAAATCAAACTCGCTTGATTTAACCTCTACTATCCATCCATCATCATAAGGAGATTCATTAATTAATTCTGGACTGTCCTCTAATTTTTCATTGACAGCGGCAATGGTACCTGTTACAGGCGAGTAAACATCTGATGCAGCTTTAACTGACTCTACCACAGTAAAGGGTTCGCCTTCGGTAACCTGGGCATTAACCTCAGGCAGTTCTATGTAGACGATGTCTCCAAGCTGATCTTGGGCATATGCGGTAATGCCGATTCTCACTAATGAATCACTGACCTCCTGTACCCATTCGTGTTCTTTGCTGTAGAGTAATCCTTTTCTTACTTCCATTGTAATCCAAACCTCCTGTTGATTATTTCTTTTTAATAACAAACCTGCCTTTAATAATCTCAGCAGGTACTTTTTGATTCCTAATTTCAATTTCGATAATATTGCCAGCCTTGGCATGCTCACTGTCGACATAACCCAGCCCAATCGCTTTTTGGGTACTGGGAGACATTGATCCGCTGGTTACAAAGCCAATAGGTTGGCCCTGCTTTAATATTTTATATCCCTGACGTGGAATTCCTCTTTCTTTTAGGACAAATCCGACTAATTTCTGTTTAACACCAGCTGCTTTCTGTTTTAACAGTGCCTCCCGTCCAATAAAATCTCCTTTGTCAAAGTCAACGAACTTCCCTAAACCGGCCTCAAGGGGAGTGATTTCTTCAGTAAGCTCATTACCGTACAACGACATACGCATTTCCAGCCGCAGTGTATCCCTGGCTCCTAAGCCAATTGGTTGGATGCCGTAGGGTTTGCCTACTGCCAGTAATTCTTCCCATAACTGCGGTGCCAAATGCGGCGGCAGATAGATTTCAAAGCCATCTTCGCCTGTATAACCTGTGCGGGATACCCGAATTCTCTCCCCATGATACAACAGATCCGCAAAGGAATAGTAGCGCATTGATTCCAGCTCGTATTCTAAAACCTTTTCAGTTACAGGCAGCGCATTTGGACCCTGAACCGCAAGGAGCGCGGTTGAAGGTGAAAGATCAACAACTGCTGTTTCATCCAGCTTATGACTGCTCAGCCACTGAAAATCCTTGTCCTTATTTGCGGCATTCACCACAAGATAGAATCCCTCAGGAACGCGGTAGATGAGAATGTCATCAATTACCCCGCCATTCTCATTAGTTAACAGATTATATTGAACTGCTCCTGGAGTTAATGAAGAAACGTCATTAGTTGTCACATAATTGAGGAAATCCTGCGCCTTTGAGCCGGTAACAAGAATCTCACCCATGTGGGAGAGGTCAAACACTCCTACTGCAGTGCGCACATTCTGATGCTCTCCCACAATACCTGTATACTGCAGGGGCATAAAAAATCCAGCGAACTCCGTCATTCTAGCACCCAAAGCAACATGTTTCTCATAGAGTGGTGTTTTTTCAGCCACTTACAGCCCTCCTCAATTTTTTATGTCTTTCCCTTATAGTTAAGATTTGTCACCGAATTTAGATTTCCTTCATAACATAATACACGAAGCTTTGCTGGCAAAGGGGGAATTACATGTTTAGCTTATTAAAAGCTATCCTAGATCCGATCTTAAAAGCACAGAAACGGACAGTGATTTTGATTTGGAGACCGAGCAAGCGCAGTTAAGCCTAAACCCTAGCAATAATGCTGGGGTTTTCCCTTAACTGAGCATCTTATCAGAGCCGCAGCATTTTGTAAAGCAGATATAAGCCGATTAATCCAAACGCGGAGTATGTATACTTAATCAAAGGGACAAAACCAATCCTGGCAATCAGGAGTGCAGCAGCCAGCACCAGAACACAGACTTTCCACCACTGACCTGACAGCCAGGGATGCAGGCGCTGGGTTACAGCAAAAGCATTGGCTAGTGCAGTAGTATACATGGCAATCCAAATTACTAACGTATAAACTGTTCCGACTGCCGGACTGATTCTATTTGCTAAAGTCAGCAGCGGCAGCGAAGTATTCATGATTTCAGGTGGAGCTGTTAGTAGAGCAGCCGCTGCCAAGGTTATCAATACTGTTAAGATCAAGCCTCCTAACCATCCCCCCTGCTCTGCCTGCTGTTCATCCTTAACTAATTGACCGATTCCGGCAAAGACAGCTAGGGCAAATCCATAGTTATACCCCCCATATAATGCTCCATAAGGTACAGCTGCCACTAAGCCGGGAACACCTGTAGGCTTACCTTTTACGATAGTTAATACTGAAACCAAGCTCATAAATACAATCATTACCGGAACTAAATAGCCATTCAAATCCAGAACTTTATCTAAACCTACAAGAAGAGGAAGCAGTGTCAAAGCGGCTGTTATATACATTCCACCGCTGATCCCAAGCAGCTGAAGCAGTGCCTCTTCCGTTCCAGCAAACATTACCGCCATCCCCAGCATAATAAAAGTGGTATAAAGTAGGTCTAAAAATGGTGCTGCCGTTTTATTGATGCTGGTGATCAGCTGATTGTAATCGGCAAACTTTAAAGCGACACATTTTCTTAATGTTAAACTGCCGCAGTAACTGAGGAGAAATCCAGCAATGGCTATACCAATAAAGCCAGAGCTGCCGAAACGGGCAAAGAACTGGACTATTTCCTGACCTGAAGCAAAGCCAGCTCCAATTACAGTTGCCACATACAGAGACGCGATCTTCCAGACCAATTAATCCCCTCCCCTGAAAAAAATGGTCAGCAATACATATTATGCAGGAATTTTGCGTATATTAGTGTCGAGATCAAATAATGAGGGGAGGGAGCTTCCATCTTAAATCGTAATAAAGGAAATATTGCCCGACTTCATATGGATGATCCATTCGCAGCAGAGACATTGGCTCTCTCTATTGCACGTATTGCTATGGAACAGCATCTAGTAGTAGTTTGTGTCGGCACAGATCGTTCTACAGGAGACTCTTTAGGACCATTGATCGGAACAAAACTGCTCCAAAGCGGTCTGCAGAACATGACTGTCTACGGCACCCTTGATGAACCAGTCCACGCTCTCAACCTTGATCAGTTTGTTGCCTTAATCAAAGAAAAGCATTCCGATTCACTAGTGCTAGCAATCGATGCCTGTCTGGGAAGATCGGAAAGCGTGGGATATATTTCTTTAAAAGAAGGCCCGTTAAAGCCAGGAACAGGTGTGAACAAGGCGCTTCCTGAAATTGGAGATTACCACATTATTGGCATAGTAAATGTTGGCGGACTAATGGAATATTTTGTGCTCCAGAATACTAGACTCAGTCTGGTAATGCGGATGAGCGAAGTGATTGCAAAGAGTATTATAATGAGTGCGCATCAAATGATTATAAATAGAGCTTAATGTTCCACGTGGAACATTAAGCTCTTGATCTTTATGCTCTCTTGCCAAAGCTCTTTATTTTTGCGATCAATCCCCCCTGGCTTCTGCTTTGATCGGAAGCCGGAGGTTGTGGGGCAAATTGTTTTGCAATTGCCCGGAAATTTTGGCTGGTCTGGCTTGCAGGTTCCAGCTCTACAATTGCTTTCTGCTTCACATTTGCATCTCGAATGCGGGGATCCTCAAAAATGAACCCAGCACAATCTAACTCGAAATCAAGAAATCTCCTGGCCGCAAACTGAAGCTTTTCTGCGGTGTTTTCCGCCTCAGAGCGAAACAGGACCCGATTAACTACTAAACTCAATTTTAATGCTTTGGGATGGCTGCTGACCAAGGTTTTCAGTAGGGCGTAAGTATCAGTGATGGCGTGGGGTTCAGGTGTAGTGATCAGATAGCCTCCCTGGGCTGCTAATATGAAGTTAGTCGTTCCAGCAGCGATCCCGGGACTGGTGTCAATTATGATCACATCAAAGTAAGGAAAGATCTGCTCTAATTCAAACGCCAGCAAGTTGTATTCATAATAGGAAAGTTGAGTTAAGGGCTGCACCCCTGAGCATCCGGGCAAAATATGCAGATTCTGTTTGACTTCTGTTACAATGTCCATAAGCCCACATTTCCCGGAAATTACATGACCAATATGAAAACGCGGTGCAATATCCAGCAGTACATCAATGTTTCCAGTTCCAAAAGCAGCATCCAGGATACAAACTCTATGGCCTAAGTCTGCTAGAGAAAAAGCGAGATTAATCGCGAAAGTAGTTTTGCCTACTCCGCCTTTTCCTGAGCAGACACTAACTAACTTAGTGTCTTGAGGCGGATTGATGTGAATCAACTGATTAACTTCTTTAGTGCACTTTTTCAGCACTAAACAGCGAGTTTCTCCACCGGTTCTGTCAATCACGGTGTATCGTTCTTCATTTTCTTGAGGATTGTCTGTTTTAACTAAAGCAGCGGTTCCTACGGGAATCAGTACCAGCTTTCCTTCTAATTTTGGAAACTTAATTTGAATAATCCCCTGTCTGGGATTGATTCCAACGATTTCACTGGTGAAGGTACCTTCAAATAATCCGGATTCTACTTCAAAGGTGATTTGATCACCGATCTTCCAGCTAAAATCCTTCTGTTTCCCGTTTTGCATGAACCTACCCTCCAGACATTTTAACCCCGCATTAAGTCAAGAATTCTCTCAAGCTCCTCATCGGAATAATACTCAATTTCTATTTTCCCCTTGCCTTCACGATAGTCTAAACGCACCTTGGTGCCTAAAACTCGCTGCAGTTCTTCTTGGAGCAACTGCAGTTCTGGGTCCTCTTCTCGCTGAGGCAGAATCCGCTTCTTTGGCTTTTCCTTTACAAGCCGTTCCAGCTGCCTCACACTCAAACCTTCTCTAACAACCCTTTCCGCCAGCATCTGCCGCAGTTTAACTGAATCAACTCCCAACAGCACCTTTGCATGGCCGCGGCTCAAGCTACCATCCGCAACCATCCCTTTGGTTTTTGCGTCTAAACTCAGCAAGCGCAGAGCATTTGCTACAGAAGAACGCTTTTTTCCTACCGATTGGGCCACTTCTTCCTGTGTCATGGAAAACTCCTCCATCAGGATGCGGTAGCCTTCTGCTTCTTCAATCGCATTGAGGTCTTCCCGCTGGAGATTTTCGATCAGTGCCAGCTCTGTCATCTGCCGTTCAGACAGATCTTTGATTACAGCGGGTATCGTCTTTTTGCCCGCCAGCAAACTCGCCCGCCACCGCCTCTCCCCAACTACAATCTGGTAGCCTTCATCAACCCTCCTGACAATAATTGGCTCCAGCACACCATGCTCCTTAATTGAGGCTGCCAGCTGTTCCAGCTTTTCTTGATCAAAATGTTTACGCGGCTGGAAGGGATTAGCAGTAATTTTATCAACTTCTATATGATTAACCTGACTGCGGTTGACAATATCTGCTTGAGGGATCAGCGACCGCAGCCCCTTACCCAGAGCTTGTCTACTCAAGAATTAAGCACCTCCTGCGCTAAACTTTCGTAAGCCAATGCTCCCTTGGATTTATTGTCATATAATGCGATGGGTTTGCCAAAACTAGGCGCTTCACTTAATTTAATATTGCGGGGAATAATTGAATCGTAAACTTTGACTTGTGATTGAAAATAGTTTTTAACGTCCTGGATCACCTGCTGGGAAAGGTTTGTCCGGGCATCATACATAGTCATTACAACGCCTTCCCAAGCTAATTCGGGATTAAGGTGTTCCTGCACCATCGCTATTGTACTAACCAGCTGACTCAAGCCTTCTAGAGCGTAGTATTCACATTGAATTGGAACAATTACTGAATCAGAAGCTGTTAATCCATTGATGGTCAGCAGACCTAAGGAGGGCGGACAATCAATAATAATATAATCATATTTATCAACAACCAGATCTAACGCCCGCTTCAACCTAAACTCCCGCGATATTGTAGATACAAGTTCAATTTCTGCACCAGCCAGCTCGATGGTTGCAGGAGCAACAAACAGACTGTCGATCTCTGTAGGCAGAATGATCCGCTCAATCCGCTCACCTTCGATTAGTACAGAATACATGCAGCGCTCAATTTGCCGCTTATCAACCCCAACTCCACTAGATGCATTGCCCTGGGGATCGATATCTACTAACAGCACCTGCTGGCCGGCTAAACCAAGGTAAGCCCCTAGATTAACCGCTGTGGTACTTTTACCTACTCCGCCTTTCTGATTAACAATCGAAATAATTCTTCCCATCAGTGGTCCCTCCTCTCAGGCTTCTTAATTGTAACTGTTACTCGATAAAATTGATCATCTTCGGCTTCTTGGTAGTCAACCTCTAACCCGCTGTCTGTGAGGGAATTTGTCAATTCTTTCAAGCTGTTAGTAAATAAGCGAATATCTTTAAAAATAATCTTTCTTCTCTGCTTCGGTGTAGTTTCCTCTGGCTGCTGCAGTCTATTTTTAATTAACTCCTCGGTTTGGCGCACACTGAGATTTTCAGCAATGACCTGCTGCAGCACCTCCAGCTGTTCCTGAGCAGATGTCAACCGCAGCAGTGCTCTAGCGTGGCGCTCGCTGATCATTTCCCGGGAAATAATATCACGAATGTCCTTGTCTAATTTTAATAATCGCAGTCTGTTTGCAATACTGGACTGGCTCTTCCCAATCCTCTTAGCCAATTCGTCTTGAGTTAAGTTGAACTCAGCCAGCAGCCGTTCATAGCCTTCAGCTTCTTCAAAAAAGTGCAGATCGCGCCGCTGCAGATTTTCAATCAGTGCCAATTCAGCCGCAGCCCGATCGTCCATAACTCTTATAATAGCTGGAATAGTTGTCCAGCCTAACTGTTTGCACGCCCGCAATCGCCGTTCCCCAGCGATAACCTGATAGCCATGACCGATCGCCCTAACTATAATCGGATGGAGCAGACCGTGGGCAGAAATGGAGTTTGCTAATTCCTGCAGTGCTTCTTCGTCAAATTTTACCCTGGGTTGAAAAGGATTGGGCTCAATTTGATTAATCGGCAGCTGCCGCACCTCTTCTTTCTGGATCTTTGGAATTTCGTCGGCTTGTGTTTCAAATCGTGCTTCGGCAGTTTCTTGCTGTCTATTTCTAGCCCGCAGCATATCAGTTAATTTCACCTTATCACCAACCTATATTTCCGGAATTATACTATACCTATTCGGTAATGGAACTCCCGTTCCTTCCGGGAAATGAATTTTCTCGGAGAAAGAGTATGAAAAAAACCGCTATAAAACGAGATGGCATCTCGCTTTATAACGGTTTCTTAGTGGGAATCCCAGCTTTTCTCGGATACTGTTCGGAAATAGCAGATTCCTTTCTAAACTTAATTATCGTTCGTGCTCCCATTTCAAAAGGAAGATCAAATCGGTATTGGTCTTCCACTGTGAGATTCAGAACCTTGATAGCGTTAGCAGCATCTTCTAATTCCGCTTCAATATTACTGCCTTTCATTGCGATAAAACAGCCGCCAACTTCAATAAAAGGAGCGCAGTATTCCAGCAGAACCGGCAGGGGAGCTACTGCCCTTGCAGTCGCCCACTGAAACTTTTCGCGATATTGGGGTTCTCTAGCTGCATCCTCTGCCCTGCTGTGAATACATTTGACATGTTCAAGTTTAAGTTCTGCTGTTACCTTTTGTAAGAATTTTACTCTTTTTTCCAAAGAATCTAACAAAACTACAGGATCACTAGTTAAGCAGCTGGCAATTACCACTCCTGGAAATCCCGCACCAGTGCCAACATCGATCCCGCTGCCTTTAAAATCGAAGCCTATTTTTTGCAGCGCTAAGCAGTCAACAAAATGCTTAACTGCAAACTCCGCTTCAGAGGTAATCCTGGTTAAGTTCATATGCTGATTGGTCTCAGCTATCAAGTCTGCAAATTTGAGCAGCTGCTCAACTTGATGGGAATTAATCTTAATCTCCAACAAAGCGCACCCGCGAATTAATGTAGTGCGCAGTTTTTCTCTATCCATCAGCCTTTTTCCCTTCCAAATATACTAACAATACCGAGATATCGGCAGGAGATACTCCTGAAATCCGCGATGCCTGTCCCAGGGTGAGAGGCTTAAAGCGGGTCAGCTTTTCCTGCGCCTCCCTTGACAGACCAGGAATTTGAGCATAATCCAGTTCTGGAATGCGCCGATGCTCCAACTTGCGGAATCTTGTTATGGCTGCTTCCTGTTTTTCCAGGTAGCCCCGGTATTTAATAGCGATCTCCACTTGTTCAATGACAATTGGATCCAGCTCCGGCAGTGCTTCAAATCTGCCCAGATCTTGATACTTAATTTCCGGGCGCCGCAGTATTTCAGCCAAACTGAAGCCATGTTTTATCGGAGCGGTTCCCAACTCAGTCAAAATCGCATTAGTTTCTGGAGTAGACCCAAGCTTGAAATTCTCTAACCGATCAATCTCCTTTTCGATCGCTTCCCATTTTCTTTCAAATTCCCGATACCGTTCCTCTGATATTAAGCCAAGCTTATAGCCAAGGGGGGTCAGTCTCTGATCCGCGTTGTCAATCCGGAGATAGAGCCGGTACTCAGCATGGGAGGTCATCAAACGGTAGGGTTCCTTGGTTCCCTTGAGCACTAAATCGTCAATTAAGACTCCGATATAGGCTTGGGAGCGATCAATAGTAATCATATCTTTGTCCTGGAGATAAAGGGCGGCATTAATGCCTGCAATCAGACCTTGAGCAGCTGCTTCTTCATAGCCGCTGGTGCCATTGATCTGCCCTGCTGTAAATAAGCCTTCGTACTCTTTAACCTGCAGGTAGCTGTTGAGCAGCGTTGGATCAAGGCAGTCATAATCGATTGCGTAGCCCACCCGCATAATCTCAGCATTCTCTAAACCAGGAACAGTTCGAATTAATTCGAGCTGCACATCTGCAGGCAGGGAGCTGGATAAGCCGCTGAGATATCCCTCATTAGTATCCCATCCTTCAGGCTCAATAAACACCTGATGGCGATCGCGGTCAGGAAATTCAACCACTTTGCTTTCAATCGAAGGGCAGTAACGCGGTCCAACTCCTTTTACTGCTCCAGTATACAGAGCTGCCCGATGCAGATTTTCACGGACAATCTGATGAGTTTTCTCATTAGTGTAGGTCAACCAGCAGGGAACCTGCTCAATCTCCAATCCTTTAGTCTCAAAGGAAAACCCTTGAAAAAATTCATTGGCTGGTTGAATAATCATCTTATCGTAGTCCACCGAACGGAGATTCACCCTGGCTGGAGTACCTGTCTTAAACCTGACTAGAGGCAGCCACTTCTCTAGCGCATAACCAAGCTCAATAGCGGGAAGCTGTCCCTGCGGTCCCGAAGAAAACGACTCTTCCCCGATAAATATTTCCGACCGCAGATAGGTACCGGTTGCTAAGATCACAACCTTAGCCGTAACTTTAGTATTGCCAATCTTAACACCGTAAACTCGGTTGTTGTGTATCAGCAAATCGCTGACTGTGCCTTCTTTTAAGAAAAGATTGGGTGTTGTTTCCAGGATATACTTCATGCGCCGCTGATACAATTTGCGATCAATCTGTGCCCGCAGCGCTTGAACTGCAGGCCCTTTGCGGGTGTTCAGCCGGCGCATCTGCATTAACGTTGCATCCGCTACCTTAGCCATTTCACCACCGAGAGCATCGATTTCCCGAATTAAATTCGCTTTAGCCGGACCCCCAAGGGAAGGATTGCACGGCAGCAGCGCAACATTATCTAAATTCAGGGTTAACAGCAGCACCCGCTGGCCCATTCTCGCAGCAGCCAGTGCCGCTTCACAACCGGCATGCCCTGCACCAACAACAACAATGTCATAATCGGATGTGCTATGCTGATACATGGTTTTCTCCCTTCAGTATCACAAGTAGAACATTGATATCTGCAGGTGACACTCCGGAAATTCGAGCTGCCTGTCCTACAGATGTAGGTCTGATTGCAGTTAAGCGTTCTTTGGCTTCGCTCCGGAGGCCTTTAATTTGAAAATAGTCAATATCATCTGGAATGGAGATGTCCTCCATTTTATTAAACTCCTCGATCTGCTTCAGCTGACGCTCGATATAACCCTTGAACTTGCATTCAATCTCTACCTGCTCAATCACCTCTGGATCTAACTCAGGCAGCGGTGCGAAAAATTCTAAGTCGCCAAACTTCAGTTCCGGCCGCTGGAGAATCTCATGCAAAGTAACTGCTTTTTTCAGATCCCCGGAACCTAATTGAATTAAATAGTCCCGCACCTCTTTAGTTGGTGAAACCGGGGTCTCCCGCAGCCACTTGAGGGTGTTTTGAATAGCTGCTCGTTTTGCCTTTAACTTCTGATAGCGCTGTTCATCAATTAAGCCGATTTTATACCCAAGCTCCCGCAGCCGCAGATCAGCGTTATCCTGCCTTAAGATCAGGCGGTATTCTGCTCGTGAGGTCATCATCCGATATGGCTCATCAGTACCTTTAGTGACTAGATCGTCAATTAACACACCTATATAAGCTTGGGAGCGGGAAAGAATCAGCGGCGGTCTGCCCAAAACTTTATGGGCCGCATTGATTCCTGCAATCAAACCCTGGGCGGCAGCTTCTTCATACCCGGAGGTGCCATTAATCTGCCCTGCAGTAAACAGACCTTTGATCACCTTGGATTCCAAAGTGGGATAGGTCTGGTCTGGTAAAATATAGTCATATTCAACCGCATAGCCAGACCGCATAATTTGGGCATTCTCCAAACCTGGTATGGTCTGGAGTATTTTGGCCTGAATATGCTCAGGCATACTTGTAGTCAAACCTAAACAGTACAGCTCTTTAGTATACTCGCCTTCCGGCTCTAAAAAGATTTGATGGTCAACTTTATCTGGGAACCGCATCACTTTGCGGTCAATTGAAGGACAGTAGCGCGGACCCTTACCCTGAACTGTTCCAGATTGGATCGGCGATAATTCAATGTTCTTCTGAATCACCCGAATCGTGTCAGGAGTGGTACGCGTGTACCAGCATGGAATCTGCTCCCGCACAACCAATGGGGTATCGAAGGAAAATCTTAAAGGTTTCTCGGAACCAGGCTGGCAGGTTAATTTCCCATAATCAACGCTGTCTGCATGCACTCGAGGAGGAGTTGCTGTTTGAAACCGGGCCAGCCGCAGACCGGCATCCACTAAGCTTTGGGATAAATCATCAGCACTGGGCTCACCTTGGCGCCCCCCGGGATAGCGGACATCCCCGATAACCACAACTCCCCGCAAAAAGGTGCCGGTCGCCAGCACTACTGTCTCGCCGGTGATTTTGGTACCGGTGTTGAGCTGAACGCCGCAGATTGCTCCATCCTCATATAACAGCTTGCTAACCATACCTTGGCGGACAGTTAGGTTTGGCTGCGACTCTAAGGTCATTGTCATCACAGCCCGATACTTGACCTTATCCGCCTGGGCCCTGAGGGCATGAACTGCCGGACCTCTGCTGAGATTCAACATCCGGATGTTCAAATAGGTCTGATCAATAACCTTACCCATTTCACCACCCAAGGCATCGATTTCCCGCACCAGATGGCTCTTGGCAGCGGGTCCACCTATTGCTGGATTGCATGACAGCTGTGCAATTGTATCTAAATTCATGGTGATCATCAGAGTCTTACAGCCGAGCCGTGCTGCTGCTAAAGCAGCTTCACAGCCAGCATGTCCACCACCAACCACTATTACTGCATAGTCCTTACCCATATTTTTCCTACTTTCCGATGCAGAATTGAGCAAAGATCCGTTCAATAATATTTTCGCGAACGGTCTCACCAGTAATTTCTCCTAAATGTTCAAGAGCTCCATTCAAACCGATTGAAATCAAATCGATCGGCAGGCCCTGATCCAATGTCTCCAAAGCCTGCTCTAAATCCTGCTTAGCTTCTGCCAAAGCATGCTTGTGTCTGCTGCGGGTGATAATCGCATTTTCCCGTTCGATCTGAACTAACCCTCCCATAATCAATCCAACAATACAGTCTAATAAGGGGTCCAGTTTATCCTCAGTTAATGAAATTTCCACAACCGGAACCTGTTCATCAATATAACCAGAGCTGAGCAGGTAGGAGCGGCTGTCCCATTGCCGCGGCAGATCAACCTTATTGATAATTAAGATCCGTTTGCGCTCTTTTAACTTAGTAAGGAGCTGAATATCTTCAGACTCTAATTCCCGGCTGATATCTAAAACATGTAGAATTAGATCCGCTTCATCCACCAGCTCCAATGCCCGCTGAACTCCCAGCTGTTCTACCCGATCCTCGGAATCCCGAATTCCGGCTGTATCAATCAAGCGGAGGGGAATACCGTTGATATTTAATACCTCTTCAATAATATCGCGGGTAGTTCCTGGAATGTCGGTCACTAAAGCGCGGTTTTCATCAAGCAGGCGGTTTAGCAGGCTTGATTTGCCCACATTTGGCTTTCCAGTGATTACTGTCTTAATACCTTCCCGCAGTACTTTGCCGTTATCAGCAGTTTCGATTAATTTGGTAATCTCAGCCAGAACATCCAACAGTACGGTTTTCATTGTTTCAAGGCCGATTTCGGGAATATCATCTTCAGGAAAGTCAATTGCGGCTTCAACTTGGACAATTAAATCGTATAGTTTTTCCCGCAGAGATTGAATTCTTCTGCTTAAACTGCCTTCTAACTGCTGCACAGCCACACCTAAGCTGCGGTCGGTTTTGGAACGGATAATATCGATCACCGCTTCTGCTTGGGACAGGTCCATTCTGCCATTTAGAAACGCCCGTTTGGTAAATTCCCCCGGTTCAGCAAGGCGAGCTCCTAAAGATAATAGTAAATCAAGGATCTTCTGCATCACGACTACCCCGCCGTGACATTGAAACTCAACCACATCTTCACCAGTATAGGAATTCGGAGCACGCATCACTAAAGCTAAAGCTTCATCGATAGTTGTTCCTTCCGAATCGACAATTTTACCGTAACGTACTGTAAAACCGGGCAGCTCGGTCAATTGCTTTTTACCTTTACCTCTAAATACTTGATCAGCTATATTGATCGCTTCATTTCCGCTGATCCGGATAATGCCAATTCCCGCCTCACCTAAGGCAGTTGAAATGGCTGCTATGGTATCACTGAACATAATTTTCCCACCATCTCCTGTAAATCTCTGCTATTCTAAATAAAATAAGCGTACCAGCGGCACGCTCATTTTTTTTTCGGTACTATGATTACTCGGCGAAATGGTTCTCGCCCTTCACTGTGGGTTTCTACATCAGGGTTGCTGGACAGCTCCGTATGAATGATTCTGCGCTCTAAAGGCGTCATTGGATCGAGAACCACCCTTCTACCGCTGTCAACTGCCCTGGCAGCTAACCTCTGTGCCAGAGTTTTTAATGTATTCTCTCTGCGACTGCGATATCCCTCTACATCCATTATAATTCTTACCCATTTGCCGCCTTCACGATTAGCAACAGTACTGACCAAATATTGGAGCGCATCCAGAGTTTGCCCGCGCCTACCGATTAGTAATCCAAGATTTTCCCCATACAGGGCTAATCTGACATTTTCTTCATCGTTAACTTCAACATGGATATCAGCATCAACATTCATCAAGCGCAGTAGTTCCTGCAGGTAATTTTTAGCAACCTGGCTTTTAAACTTAGCATTAACTGCTAATTCCAATCTGACTTTTGCCTGCTTTGAACCAAGGATACCAAATAATCCTTTGGAGCCTTCCTCCAAAACGGTAATTTCAACATCTTCCCTAGTCGCACCCAATTTTTCTAAACCTTCATTAATAGCTTCCTCAACAGAACGTGCGGTTATCTCAACAGATCTCATTTACTTTGTCCCCCTTGTGGCGCAGTTGGAAACTTGCTGCTGATCCATGCTTGCTGAAGAATAGTGAAGACATTTCCTACAACCCAATACAATACTAAACCTGCAGGCAGCCTAGTGCTGACCCACCCAATAAAAATAGGCATGGCCATCATCATCCCTCTTTGGGAAGACCCGGCTGAAGTTTGCCAGATTGTAATGAATTGAGTTAGTACGGACAACAACGGCAGGATAAAATATGGATCTGGCTCGGTCAGATTTAGGTAAAAAAACTGAGCTAAGTCACTCTGAGGCAGTTCCCGCAATACAGCAAGAAACGCCCACAAAATCGGCAGTTGGACTAGGAGAGGCAGACATCCACTGAAGGGATTATAATTGTACTCTTTATATAACTTTAACGATCTGGCTTGGAACTCCTGTGGATTATCCTTGTATTTCTTCTGCAGCTCTTCTAGCTTTGGCTGCAGCTCCTTCATCACCTGCATGCTCCTTGCTTGTTTAAAGGTCAGCGGCAGCATAACCAATCTGATTAATATTGTAACTATAATAATTGCGATTCCATAACTGCTGGTAAATCCTACAAATAAATCAAACAACCATCTTAACCCATCCGCAAGCCAACTCAATCAAATGTCCTCCTTAATAGCGCATCATGGAACTGGATCATAGCCGCCGGGATTCCATGGATGACAGTGCAAAATACGGCGCAATCCCAACCATAATCCTTTAAATCCATAACGTTCAATCGCTTGTTTAGTATATTCCGAACAAGTAGGTGTAAATCGGCACCTTGCCGGCAGGAGCGGAGAAATCAGTTTTTGATAAATAAATATGATTAATAGGGGAATTTTAAGCAGTAATCCACTGATTTTTTTCACACTATCCCCTTCTTCTATACACAGCTTAATTATACCTTTAACAGCTGGTAAAAATCTGTCTGCAGCTGCTGATAACTAGCATATCTACTTTTTACCTTGGCACCAAATACGACATAATGCTGTTCAGGCAGCTGCTCCCAATTCAATCTGATAATTTCCCGCAAGCGGCGCTTGACCTGATTGCGAACCACTGCATTACCAACTTTTTTGCTTACAGAGATTCCAACCTTTGTAGTGCTATCCGAAACCGGAAGAAGGTGCATAACAATATACCGTCCAAATTTGACAGTTCCATGCTGGTAGACTCTGCGGAAATCTTCTCGGCGCTTTAGACGCTGTTCCTTCTTCATTTATGCTGCTGCTCCTCCAATCCCCGCCGTAAAAGAGAGACCCGTTTCCGGGTCATGTGCTTTTATGCAGTTAAAGTCTTTCTACCCTTTCTTCTGCGAGCAGCAATAACTCTGCGGCCACCTTTGGTTCTCATCCGCGCCAAAAAGCCATGATTTCTTTTGCGCCTTCTATTATTAGGTTGAAAAGTCCTTTTCATTACCACTACCTCCTTCCACTACCATCCCATATACATACCTGCCTTATTTTAACTTATTTTTAATAGCAATGTCAACCGTAAAAACAAGGCGAACAGTTTTCCACATTTTCCATAATAGTATATCCACAAATGTGTTGATAATCCTTCTTTTGTCTGTTACAATACCCAAGAAACCTGATAAATCTAGGCTTTTTTATTCACACCCTGTAGATAAGTCTGTGGATAAAGGTGCTGGCAGCAGGCTGTGAACAATTTCTAACTGGTAAAATCCGATAAAAACCCACAAACAACCGTCCCGATTAGCTTTTCCACATTTTTTTTGCCCAAATCCGGTTGTGGATTATTTTGTGGATGATGTGGGTATCGAACATGGATAAGTTTCAAAGCCTTTGATTATTCAAACTGTGGATATCCTGTTAGTTATGTGGATAACTTTTTGCAAACCTGCATCCAGCAGCACTTTAGGTGTCGTGGATTATGTGTAAAACCGGTCATATTTTATTCACATCCTGGTTATCCCCAAATTCCTTTGGGGGTTATTTTATTTTGCCGAAGCAGGAACCTGTGGATTACATCAAGAATGATAAACTAGATTATTTGTAGGAGGAAATTGTAATGGACCAGTTGAGGAGTATTTGGAACGAGGTATTAAAGGTCATGGCAAGTGAGGTGGCCCAAACATCTTTTGATGTTTGGTTAAAAGACACTAAGCCCAGCCGGCTGGAAGGCTCTACACTCTACATTACCGTTCCAAACGAGTTTACTCGCGACTGGGTTGAAGCACGCTATACTATAGCACTGCGCAAAACACTGCGCCATATTATCAATGAAGATTGGGAACTGCGTTTTGAAGTGGATGCTCCACCACCGACGCAGCTAGAACAGCGTGAGAGTTTACCAGAGAAGCCTCTGGTCATTGACAGCATCAGTGATCAGCCTCAAGAACAGAAAAGGGCGAGTATTCTAAATCCTAAATACACTTTTGATACTTTCGTTGTGGGTAATTCCAATCGTTTTGCCCATGCAGCCAGTTTAGCAGTAGCAGAAGCTCCTGCTAGAGCTTATAACCCTTTGTTTTTATATGGTGGAGTAGGATTGGGCAAAACCCACCTAATGCATGCTATCGGACACTACGCATTAGAAAACAACCCAGATATTCGAGTAATCTACATCACATCCGAAACTTTTACGAACGATCTGATTAAAGCTATTGGAAACAAGTCTATGGTTGAATTTCGGGCTAAATACCGCAATGCAGACATTCTGCTGATCGACGACATTCAGTTTGTTGCCGGTAAAGAATCAACCCAAGAAGAGTTTTTCCATACCTTTAATGCTCTCTATGAAGCTAATAAACAGCTGGTGATCTCCTCTGATCGGCCGCCAAAGGAAATTCCTACACTAGAAGAGCGCCTGCGCAGCCGCTTTGAATGGGGATTAACCACCGATATTCAGCCGCCGGATCTGGAAACCAGGATCGCTATTCTCAGAAAGAAAGCCGACTTAGAAGGTATTGACGCTCCTGCCGATGTTTTAGCCTATATCGCTAACCATGTGCAGTCCAATATCCGCGAGCTGGAAGGAGCTTTTGTGCGGGTCGTAGCCTACGCTGATTTAAATCGGATGCCAATTTCTTATGAGATTGCGGTTGAAGCGTTAAAGGACATTATCGGCACCCAAAAACAAAAACCGATCACTATTGAGCTGATTCAGCAGGTAGTGGCAAATCACTACGGCATTAAGGTTTCAGAAATGAAGGCCAAGAAAAGAACCCGCTCAATTGCCTATCCCCGCCAGGTAGCTATGTATCTTGCGAGGGAGTTAACGGAAAACTCGCTGCCAAAAATCGGGGAAGAATTTGGCGGCAGAGATCATACCACGGTGATGCATGCATGCGATAAGATTGGAAAAGAACTGCAGCAGGATCCATCACTGCAGTTAACAATTAAAGAACTAATTGATGCCATCCAGAGCACCTAATGCTGTGGATAACCTCTTTACAGGCCTGTTTGTTAGCTGTGAATTGGAAAATCTCAGTTTTAAGCGCTTCTGGATTCTGTGGATAAAAAGTTTGATCTAACCACAGCTTGTTATTGTGGACAAACCCTTATAAAATATAGACTTGCGGGCTTATCCACATGGCACACACGAACTACTATTACTACTACGATCATGTCTTATTCAAATAGCTGATTCACGTTTGTTTGTATAAATTTCCACAGGAGGAATAATTATGCACTTCCAATGTTCCTTAAGCGACCTGCTGCCTGCAGTAAATTTAGTTGAAAAAGCGGTCGCTTCCCAAAATGATATTCCAATTTTAACTGGAATTCATATTGCTTCCGGTACTTCCAGCGTATCTTTAACTGCTACAAATTTGGAATTAGGCATTAAATCCGAGTTTAAAGCCTATGTTAACACAGCAGATAAAACTGTAGTTGATGGTAAATTACTTGCAGCATTAGTACGCAAACTTCCCGATCAACCAATAATTTTTGAAGTTGTTGATCAGCAGTTACTAATTACAGCTGGCAATGTTGAATTCACTTTAAATATTTTTAATGAAGAAGACTTTCCTCAGCTTCCTGAAGCCGAACAAGTGATGTTTTCACTGCCGGCGAACAAATTGTTAAGAATGATTAAAAACACGATCTATGCCTGCGGTAAGGATGAGCACCGCCCTTTCCTTAATGGAATACTATTTGAAATAATCGACAATCGACTGAGTTTTGTGGCTACCGATATTAATCGTTTAGCTTACTATGCGGTGGAACTTAACTCAGATGTCCCGAATATGGAAATCTTAGTTCCAATGAAAACAATGCAAGAATTGCAGCGGAGCTTACCTAATGATGATACTCCGATTAATATTGCTTTTAGCGATAAATCTCTAATTTTTGAATATGGTCCAAATAAGATTACCACCAGACTGATTGAAGAACAGTTTCCTAAATATAGAGGGCTTTTCCCTGATGAGGAGCCAATTCGCATTACTGCAAATCGTCAGATGTTAATAGCCGCAGTGGAACGGGCCGCCTTAATTAATACTGACGAAGGCAGTCAGATTGTAATTTTTGAAGCTGTTGATGGTGTACTGGAAATCAGCACTCCTTCCAGCAGTAAGGGTAAAAGCCAGGAAAAACTCAATGTGGAACACCAAGGCGAGAATGGTAAAGCAGCTTTTTCGGCAAAGTATATCTTAGATATGCTGAAAGCAACTGATGCAGAACAAGTCCTTTTCCACTTTAACGCAGATCTGCGTCAATGCCTGATGCAGGCAGATAACGACGAAGATCAGAAGTATATATTGATGCCGATTCGTCTCAGTTAACTAGGAGGAAATCTGATGGAAAAAATAGAAATCAGGACAGAATCGATTAATTTAGATCAACTGCTGAAGTGGGCGAACATAGCTGCAACTGGTGGTGAAGCGAAACACCTGATCCAGAGTGGTGAGGTCCTTATAAACGGTATTGTGGAAACTAGGCGGGGAAAAAAAGTGTACCGCAATGATGTGGTAACAGTCAGCGGCCAGTCATTCAAGGTTGTCTAGCATGTACATCAAACAATTGCGGTTATCAAATTTTCGCAATTACAAAACCTTAACTTTGGACTTTAACCCTAAAGTCAATGTTTTTGTTGGCAACAATGCCCAGGGCAAAAGTAATATTCTCGAAGCAGTTTATTTGCTGGCCGCAGCTAGGTCTTTCCGTGCTGCTAAAGATGGGGACATGATTCAATCTGGACAGGATTACAGTTTAATATCGGGTGATGTCGTTACCGAAGCAACCCATAATTTAGAAGTTGTGCTCCAAAAAAATGCTCCTAAAGTACTGCGGGTTGATAAAAAAGAAACTCAGCAGAAGCAGTTTGTTGGTGTTTTTAACGTGGTCCTCTTTACTCCTGATGATTTATACCTGATCAAGGGATCGCCCGGCGACCGGAGGCGGTTTCTTGATCTGGAAATCTCTCAGGTAGATGCTGGATATCGCAGCCTACTCCTTGATTATCAGAAAGTACTGCAGCACCGCAATTCTTTGCTGAAAACCATTGCTTTTGAGCAGAAAGATCCTGGTATGTTAGAAATTTGGGATCAGCAGTTGATTGAAATCGGCAGTCGCCTGATTGTTAAAAGGGCGGAAATGATTCATAAATTAGGACTTTTAAGCAGGTTGATGCACCGCGGACTCAGCAATGGCAGCGAAGAGTTAATGCTCCGCTATATTCCATTTTTTGTATCGAATCCTGAAGAAGAAAACGAATACAGCTATCAAGCGGTGAAATCAAGGTTTACAGAAGCCCTGTTATCCACTAAATCTTTAGAATACAAGCGGGGCTATACGCTGGTAGGACCCCAGCGTGATGATTTTCAGTTTTTGATTAACCGCCTCGATGCCAAGATATACGGCAGTCAGGGACAGCAGCGGACAGCTGTTCTAGCCTGCCGTCTTGCTGAATTAGAGTATATGAAATCTGAGACAGGAAGCTATCCAGCGATACTGCTTGACGATGTAATGTCCGAGCTAGATCAGCTGCGAAGGCATTTCTTATTAGAATTACTGCACAAAAAAGTTCAAACAATTATCACTACTACAAATATAGCCGACTTTGAACAAAAAATAACGGAAGATGCTGCGGTTTATCATGTCAAAGCAGGACAGGTGCAGGAAAGGCGATGATCACATGTTTTTACACATTGGCCAAGGAAAGGTAATACCAATGAAAGACATCGTTGCTATTTTGGATGTTAAGTGCGAATCCTATTCGATTTACACTCAAGAATTTTTAGCGACTGCAGCTGAAGAGGGATTTGTTCAAACATTAATTGAAAAGCCTAAGTCTTTTGTGGTAACAACTGATAGGGTGTATCTGTCGCCAATATCGGCTGCAACTCTTAACAAAAGGGTTTCCGAATTTCTCAATTTATAGCAAATTTGTGTTATAATAACTATAACTAAATGGAAAGTCAAATTGTGCAGGGAGTAGATGTAATATTGAAAAATAACGTGAACACATCAAATTATACTGCAGATAAAATTCAAGTCTTGGAGGGGCTGGAAGCTGTAAGGCGCCGCCCCGGTATGTACATCGGCAGTACCGACAGCAATGGCCTGCATCATCTCGTTACCGAAGTTGTAGATAACAGCATTGATGAGGCCCTTGCCGGATTCTGCGATTTTATCTGTGTGGAGATTTTAGAAGATGGTTCAGTCCGAGTGACCGACAATGGTCGAGGCATACCTGTCGGTATTGTGGAGAAAACCGGGAAGTCCGCGGTGGAGACTGTCTTAACCAAACTTCATGCTGGCGGTAAGTTTGGGCAGGAAGGCGGAGGATACAAAGTATCCGGCGGGCTGCATGGTGTGGGAATTTCTGTTGTAAACGCTTTGTCTGAATGGCTGGAAGTAAATGTATTTTCCGAGGGATATCATCATTTTCAGCGCTATCAGCGGGGAGTTCCTGAATCCGATCTGCAGCGGTTGGGTACTACCGATAAAAGGGGAACCCAAATAGCATTTAAACCAGATGCGGAAATATTTGAAACTGTAGAGTTTGAAGCGGATCGAATTACCTACCGCCTGCGCGAGCTTGCCTTTTTAAATAAGGGTGTGAAAATTCAGTTTATTGATCATAGAACTGAACGGCAGAATACCTATTTTTACGAGGGAGGCATTGTCTCCTTTGTTGAGCATTTAAACAAGAACAAAACTGTGCTGCATGAGCCGGTGTATTTTCATGAATCCCGCGAGTGTGATCTGGAAGTGGCCATGCAGTATACTGATGGTTATAGTGAAACAATCTTGACTTTTGCTAACAACATCAATACCCAGGAAGGGGGCACGCACTTAAGCGGATTCAGGTCTGCTCTAACGCGCACCCTCAATGATTATGCCCGTACCCATAATCTCTTAAAACAAAATGAAGAAAATTTAAGCGGTGAAGATGTGCGGGAGGGTTTAACAGCAGTTATTAGTGTTAAATTATCTGAGCCGCAGTTTGAAGGGCAAACCAAGACTAAGCTGGGTAACAGTGATGTGCGGGGAATTGTCGAATCGATAGTCAGCGAACATTTAGCAACTTACTTACAGGAGCATCCAGCGGAAGCAAAACGGATTATTGAAAAGTCAATTTCCGCATTTAGAGCTAGGGAAGCTGCCCGCAAGGCAAGGGAACTGACCCGCAGGAAAAGTGCTTTAGAAGTATCTTCCTTACCTGGCAAACTGGCTGACTGCAGTTTCACTGATCCCAAATTATGCGAACTATTTCTCGTAGAGGGTGATTCTGCTGGCGGTACAGCGAAACAAGGGCGTGACCGGCGCTTCCAAGCGATTCTCCCCTTAAGGGGTAAAATTCTCAACGTGGAAAAGGCGAGACTGGATCGGATTCTCAGCAACAATGAGATTCGCTCTATGATTACAGCGTTTGGGACAGGGGTAGGGGAAGAATTTGACCTGTCTAAACTGCGCTATGACAAAATAATTATTATGACAGATGCTGACGTGGATGGGGCTCATATCAGGACTCTGCTGCTCACTTTCTTTTATCGCTATATGCGGCCATTACTGGAACATGGACATGTTTATATTGCGCAGCCGCCCCTTTATAAAGTGGAGCAGCGCAGGAATGTTCATTACTGCTATTCGGACGATGAATTAGATAAATTGCTGGAGGAGATTGGTCGAGTTGGCATTACTATCCAGCGCTACAAAGGTTTGGGAGAAATGGATAAGCAGCAGTTGTGGGACACAACCATGAATCCCGAAACTCGGATTATTCAGCAGCTGCGTTTGGATGATGCCATTGCTGCTGATGAGATTTTTACAACTTTGATGGGAGAAAAAGTTGAACCGCGGCGAGAGTTCATTGAAGCAAATGCCAAATTAGTGACAAATTTGGATGTGTAGAAGGAGTTAATGGGCATGAATTCAGAATTTCGCGAAGGAAAAGTTGTTCCAATAAAAATCGTGGACGAGATGAAAACATCATATATCAACTATGCTATGAGCGTAATTGTAGAACGAGCTCTGCCAGATGTGCGTGATGGTCTCAAACCGGTGCAGCGCCGGATCATCTACAGCATGGGTGAACTAGGGATGCGCCATGATCGCCCTTATAAGAAATCAGCTCGGATTGTGGGCGAAGTAATGGGTAAATTCCATCCCCATGGCGACTCGGCGATCTATGATGCGATGGTAAGGATGGCACAGGACTTTTCCTATCGTTACCAATTGATTGACGGACACGGAAACTTCGGCAGTGTTGACGGTGACCCGCCAGCTGCCATGCGCTATACTGAAGCGCGGCTGTCCCGTTTATCCGCTGAAATGCTCCGGGATATCGATAAAAATACTGTTGATTTTGTGCCGAACTTTGACGAAACTGTTGATCAACCAGCGGTTCTGCCGAGCAGATTCCCAAATCTCTTAGTCAATGGAGCGGCTGGAATTGCGGTTGGAATGGCAACCAATATTCCTCCCCATAACTTAGGGGAGGTTATCGATGGGATTATCATGCTGATCGATAATCCTGATGTGACTATAAAAGAGCTGAGCCGGGTAATTATCGGCCCTGACTTCCCAACCGGTGGTTTAATCCTCGGCAGGGAAGGAATCAAGGAGGCTTATGAAACAGGCCGCGGTAAAATTTATGTGCGGGCGAAAAGCCAAATTGAGCAGATGAACAACGGCAAACACCGGATTATCGTTACTGAGCTGCCGTACAATGTTAACAAAGCTCGACTGATTGAAAAAATTGCTGAATTAGTGAGAGATAAAAGAATCGACGGCATTACTGATCTGCGGGATGAATCTGATAAATCTGGTATGCGGATTGTGATTGAACTGCGCAGGGATGTTGATCCTAGAGTAATTTTAAATCAGCTCTATAAGTTTACCCAAATGCAGGACACTTTTGGTGTAATCATGCTTGCCTTAGTTGATGGCGAACCAAAAATATTGAACTTAAAAGAGACACTGCATTACTATGTGGAGCACCAAAAAGAAGTAGTAATCCGCCGCTGCCAGCATGAGCTGAAAAAAGCAGAAAATGATGCTCATATTCGGGAAGGTTTACTGATCGCTCTTGATCATATCGATGAAATTATTAATATTATTCGCGGCTCAAGAAATGATCAAGCAGCCAAAGAAACCTTGATGGAGCGGTTTGAGTTAACTGAACGCCAAGCGGTTGCAATTTTAGATATGCAGCTGAGAAGATTAACCGGATTGGAAAGGGAAAAAATCGAGGCAGAGCATGCTGGGCTGCTCCAGACTATTCAGCGGTTAAAAACAATTTTAGGCGATATGAATTTGGTGTACAACATCATCAAGGAAGAACTTTTAGAAATTAAAGAGCGGTTTGCTGATCCGCGCAGAACTAAGATTATTCGAGATGATTCTAACTTGGATGTTGAAGATTTAATCGCTGAGGAAGATTTGATTGTTACCGTCACCCATCAGGGGTATATTAAACGGCTCCCAGTAGATACTTATCGTTCACAGAGAAGAGGCGGACGCGGGATCACTGCGATCAGCAACAAAAACGAGGATTTTGTTGAACAGCTGTTTGTTACCAGCACCCATAACTATGTCCTGTTCTTTACCAACCAGGGCCGCGTTCACCGCTTGAAAGGTCATGAGATTCCAGAAGCTGGGCGCAATGCCCGGGGAGTAGCCGCTGTCAATTTGATTCATCTAGAACCAGGTGAGCGGATCGAAGCAACTATCCCTATTAGTGACTTTTCTGATGATTGGTATCTGGTTATGGCTACTAAACAGGGCATGGTCAAAAAGACCGCTCTCAATGAATATGACAGTTCCCGCGCTGGATTAATTGGGATTTCACTGTTAGATGATGATGAGGTTGTCAGTGTAAGATTAACTGATGGCAACCAAGAAATTATTCTAACTACAGCAGAAGGAAAATCTATCCGCTTTGCGGAAGAACAGGTTCGTCCCATGGGTAGAAACACCCGGGGTGTCAAAGGCATCACCCTGGAAGAGGACGATTATGTGGTCGGCATGGATATAGTTTCGAATGGAGAGGACCTGCTGATAGTAACAGAAAACGGATATGGTAAACGTACCAGCATCGACGAGTATCGGATTACCAATAGAGGCGGAAAAGGTGTTAGAACTTTAAACAAAACTGATAAGACAGGGCGTGTGGTTGGCGCAAAGATGGTTTACAGCAACAATGAAGTGATGCTGATTTCCCTTGAGGGAATCATGATCAGAATGTCTGTTGCTGATATTTCGCGACTTGGCCGCAATACTCAAGGTGTGATTCTGATGAAGCTGCAGGAAAACGATAAGGTAGTCGCCGCGGCTCATTTGGTCAATAAGGATGAAGATTAGCTAAAAACCACAAAAAAATTTCTAAAGTGCAATAGCAAATGCAACGGCTAGCCAGAAACCCGTTCTATAAAGCATTTCACAGTTGCGTCCAGCTTCGATAGTTCCTCCTGGAAGAGCTCCAACGGTGTGCGGTAACCCAAGAT